>BNJS01002994.1_pt1 | contig 132040 bp, 115 predicted proteins | sample 8540461 | NCBI WGS metagenome assembly BNJS01 (sample SAMD00202454, study PRJDB9452) | human saliva metagenome | isolation source: human saliva | place: Japan
GGCCCGGCTGACGGTGTCGAGGCCTGCGGCCACGTACCAGGCCGCCCCGCGCCTCCCACTGTGCGCCGGGTGATGGCGGGCCGCCCGGCCAGGTCCACTCCCCCACCGCGGCCGTCGAAGACCGCCACCACGTCGGCCTGCGCCCGGCCCTGACCGGCGCCGACGTCGCCTGGCGCCTCATTGAGGCTCACCTCCTCGACCCAGCCGCCGGTGCGCAGGTCGGGTGCGGGCGAGCCCATCTGGTCCAGGACCCTGCGCAACGGCTCACCGACCGCCTCCAGGCCCGTCCAGGCCTCGGCAGCAGGTGTCCCGACGGCGCGGCTGAGGCGGTTGACGAGCGCCCCGCGGGAGTCACGTGAGCCACCGAGGTCGCCGGCGTCGTCCTGACCTACCGGTCCGCTCAGGGCGGCGTGGTCGGTGACCCTCACCCCGAGCAGGGGCCGCAGCGATCCCAGGTAGCCGCCCAGGACCGCCCCAGCACTGGCGTCGACGACCCCAGTGGGGCCGACCACGACGACCTGGGCCCCCGCGGCGGCGGCCTGCTCCAGGTGGCGGGCGAGCTCGGGGTAGTCGATGAAGACCGCGGGAACGACGATGAGGCGGTACCCGGCCAGGTCAGCACGCACGGGGACGATGTCCGTGGCGATCCCCGCCTCCCACAGGCTGCGGTGCCAGGCGCGGGCCGCCTCGAAGCGCTCCCCGAGCTCGACCGGCCCGATGGTCGAGCTCATGGCCCACTGGCTGTCCCAGTCCAGGACGACGGCCGCCTCGGCGAGCACCGGCTCCCCCAGCACCGCTCCGAGCCGCTTCAGGGCCCGACCGGTGGCCACCACCTCGTCCCAGGTGCGGCTGGCGCGCCCGGCGTGGGGAACCATGCCGGAGTGGAAGGTCTCGGCGCCCCGGCGGGACTGGCGCCACTGGAACTGCAGGATGCCGTCGGCGCCGTGGGCCACGCGCGCCAGGGACCACAGGAGGAGCTGGCCGGGGCGCTTGGGCGAGTTGCGTCCGCGCCACTGGACGGCGCTGGGCGCCTGCTCCATGAGGATCCAGGGGCGTCCCTCCGCCAGGCCCCGCATGAGGGTCACCGGCCCAGGCGACCTCGTGGGCGGCGGCCGGGTCGGCGGGGTCGGGGTAGGAGTCGTCGGAGATGATGTCCAGCGACTCGGCCCAGCGCCAGTAGTCGGTGGCCGGGAAGTCGCCCATGAAGTTGGTGGTCACCGGCAGGTTCGAGTGCTCGCGCAGGATGCGGGCCTCGGCCTCCATAAGGCTGCGCAGCTGATGGTCGCTGAAGCGTCTCCAGTCCAGGAGCTGGGCAGGGTTGTGGAAGGTGGGCATGGCAGCGGGCGGGCTGACCTGCTCCAGGCTCGTGTAGCGCTGGGACCAGAAGTCGGTGCCCCAGGTGGCGTTGAGGCGGGCGACGTCGCCGTAGCGGTCCACCAGCCAGTCCCGGAAGGCCTGGGCGCAGGCGGGGCAGAAGCACTCGGCGGTGTGACAGCCGTACTCGTTGCCGATATGCCACATGACGACGCCCGGGTGGCTCCCCAGGCGCTCGGCCAGCTCCCTGGCCAGGGCGGCGGAGCGCTCCCGGTAGACGGCCGAGCTGGGGCAGTACTGCTGGCGTGAGCCGAAGCCCAGGCGCACGCCGTCGGCGTTCATCGGCAAGGACTCGGGGTGGTCGGTGGCCATCCAGGCGGGCGGGGAGGCGGTGGCGGTGGCCAGGTCGACGGCGATCCCGGCGTCGTGGAGGCGGCCCACGATCTCCACCAGCCAGTCGAGCTCGTAGCTGCCCTCACGCGGCTCGAGGCGCGCCCAGGAGAAGATGCCCAGGGAGACCAGGTTGACGCCGGCCTCGGCCATGAGCTCGAGGTCCTCGGCGAAGGTGGCCTCGTCCCACTGCTCGGGGTTGTAGTCGCCGCCGTAGGCGGGGCTGGTCAGCCTCAGCAGCTCGTGGGGCGCCGAGCGAGGCGCGGCGGTGTCGGAGCCGGACGTCTGCTCGGGCTGGGGTGCGGAGGCTGCGGCGGGGGGCGCGGGGTGGGTCATGAGGGTGATTCTCCCCACGGCCCCTGCCGCCGACGTCCAGGGGCGGGCGGTTGCACGCAGGATTCAGCTGATCGTCGAGCGCGAGCTCGTCAGCCAGGCCAGCGGCACCGTGGTGAGGAACAGCCCCTGCCACTCGCGCTCCCACAGCAGGGCGATGTCACCGCTGGGCAGCTGGGCCATGCACTGGTAGACGTAGTGGCGCGGGTTGACGACCCGGTTGTGGGGCCAGGTGGCGCCGTCGTCGTGGCTCAGGCGCATGACGCCGCAACCACGGAAGGGCAGCATCTGGGAGGCGTTGGCGAAGACGATGCTCCTGCTGCCGGGCTCAACGGCTCCAGCGGTGTCATTGGCACCGGTGACGGCGATGGCGTTGGGCTGGGAGAAGATCTCGGTGAGCTGGGCGTCATGGTCGACCTCACCCCAGGTGACGCCGCCGTCGCGGGAGACGGCGTGGGCGACCCGCCCGGAGGGGTGCTGGTTGCGGGCCCAGACGTGCACGGCGCCGTCGGCGCCCTCGACCAGGACGGACTCGTACAGGCTGGCCCGCTCGTCGGCCAGGTCGCGCGAGGAGACGACCGAGCCCAGCACCTCGCGCCCGTCGTTGGGCGAGGCGCCCAGGGTCCAGGTGGCTCCGCCGTCGTCGGAGTAGATGGCGGCGCAGGACAGGTAGCCGGTGCCGCCCGCCTCGTGGCTGTAGTAGACGGGGACGAGGATGCGTCCGGCGTGCTCCGCTCCGGTCAGCTGGATGGCGTTGCCGGGGCCGGTGCCCAGGAAGCACATCCAGTCGGCCTTGACCTGGACGGTGATGTCGATCGGCTCGGACCAGGTGGCGCCGTCGTCGTCGGAGGTGATCATGAGCAGGTGGGAGCTGCGGTGCTGGAAGAGGCAGTCCTCGGGGGCCTGCTCGTAGGCGAGGTAGATGCTGCCGGCCGCCTCGCCGCCCAGAAGGACGTCGCCGGCGCGGGCACCGGTGGCGGCGTCGTCGCTCAGGAGGACGCGGTAGTCGGTGGGCTCGCCCGCATCGGTCAGCACGGCGCCGTCGGGCCCGACGGCGAACAGCTCGCCGGCGCGGTTGTGCAGCACACGGCGCCCCTGGGCGTCGAAGCCGGTGCCGACGGCGGCGTTGGGCTGGCCGATGCCGCCGGGGAACTGGTCGACCAGGCAGATGACGCGTCCGCTGGAGCGGTCCTGGACCAGGACGGAGTCGATGAGGGAGGCCCCCAGCGCCCCGGTTCCCGGCAGTGAGAGCAGGGAGCGCATCTCCTCCCAGATCTGCCCGCCGTCGAGGCTGCGGCGCATGACGAGGTTGATGTCGTTGGGGGCGTCGTTGGGGATGGAGACCCGCTGGTCGGCGCCGGCCAGGATGACACCGCTGTCCAGGGTGAGCAGGGAGGGGATCCGGTAGGACTCGGCGCCGTGGTAGCCGGTGTCGAACAGGGCGCGCGTGGGCAGCGGAGCGGCACCGGCCAGGCGCTTGATCTGGGCGTCGGTGAGAGCGGCGTCGTAGACCATGGCGGACTGGGCCTCACCGAAGAGGCGCTTGCCGTCCAGGTCCGCGCCCACGACCACGCGGGTTACCGGCGCGATGTCGGCCAGGAAGGCGCCGCCGGGGGCGTGGGCGACCTGGTAGCCGTCGACGTGGATCTCCACCGCGCCGCGCGCCGAGGTCACGACGACGTCGTGCCAGGTGCCGTCGTCCCAGTGGCCCGGGGCTCGCACCTCGATGAGGGGCTCGGTCTCGGGGGAGTCCGCTCCGGGCAGGACCCGGTAGGTCAGGCCCCCCGCGTCGATGTCGAGGTGCAGGGTGCCGCCCTGACCGTGGGCGGCGATGACGGTGCCGGCCTGCCCCCGGCCGCGGGTGCGGAACAGAGCGCGGATGGCACCGGTGGCCAGGGCCCCGACGCGGCGGGCGTCGCGGGCGGAGAGCTCGCTGGCCGCGAACTGCACCATCGGGGTGGCGGCCAGGGACTGGGCCATGACGGCGCGGTCGCTGAGGGGCTCGGCCCAGGCGGCCAGGCGGGTCACCTCCACGATCCCGTCGGGGTCGATGCGCACGCCGGTGAGGCCGATCTGGGAGAGGAAGGCGGTCAGGGTCGTGGAGAAGCACTCGTAGCCGTCGGCGTAGAGGTGGGTGCCGGTCTCGTTGACGCTCACAGCGATCGTGTGGGGGCGTCCATCGTCCAGGCCCAGGGCGTCCTCGGCGTCGAGGAGGCGACGTTCGACGCCGCCCTGCTCCCCCGTCCCCGTCTCCGGCGAGCCGTCGGACCCGAGGACCTGCTCGCCGTCGAGGCGGCCTCCGCGCAGCTCCAGCGTGATCCGCCCCTTGGTGCCGGTGAGCTCCATGAGGGTAGCGTCGGCGCGGACGGCGACGTCGAGGAGAATCGTGCCGCATTCGCAGGCGGCCAGGGCGGCGAGGTCGCGCTCGCCGACGCTCAGGGGCGGAGGTATCGGATGCGGTGAGGTCGAGGAGCATGGGCGGGGTCCTTCGGGACAGTATCGACTTTCCGGCGGATTTATGCGATGAAGCACGGCCTGCGCGCGACGGTTCGCGATCAGGCCATCCAGTCATATGATGTCTGATGTATCGCGCACTGTAGCACGATCCCAGAACCTCAAGGAGACCTTATGTCCGCCACCTCAGAGAATCGGACTGACAACCAGGCCGAGAACCAGGCCAAGAAGCCCGCTGAACGCCGCACCGTACCGTTCGTCGTCGGCGCCTACCCCATGCTTCCCCCCGACGATGAGGACCGCCGCGGGGCCGCCGCCCTGTACGCCGCGCTGGCCGACCTCGGTTGGGTCGACGGCATCGAGCTGCCCTTCCGGGAGGCGCTCGACGCGCCCGAGCCGTGGCTGGCCGAGCAGCTGGCGGGGCGCTTCACGCAGTGCGTCATCACGGCGATCCCGGGAACCATGGGGCGCGCCGGGGCTGATCCCGCCTTCGGCCTGGCCTCCCCCGACGACGACGGACGCAGCCAGGCCCTGGCCTACACCCGCACCCTGCTCGAAGCGGTCGATCGCCTCCATGAGGCCGCGGGACAGCGGGTCGTCACCCGGGTGGAGCTGCACTCGGCGCCCCACCACCAGGCCAGCGCCGAGGCCTTTCACGCCTCCTTGAGCGAGCTGGCCGAGGACTTCGCCTCCCGTGGCCTGGGGATGATCGTGGAGCACTGCGACGCCGAGGGCGGCGTGGGCCCCTCGGAGAAGGCCTTCCTGCCGCTGTCCCAGGAGATCGCCGCCTGCCGGGACACCCCGGCTCTCATCACCGTCAACTGGGGCCGCTCGGTCATTGAGACCCACGACCCGGCCACCCCGGAGCACCACGTGCGCGAGCTGATCGAGGCGGGCCTGCTGGGCGGCGTCATGATCTCGGGCGCCGGCCCCGAGAAGACCCAGTGGGCCTGGGCGTGGGCCGATGCGCATCTGCCACTGGCCGAGCACGAGCCGACCAGCTGGCTCACGCCCGAGCGGGTGGCCGCCACAATGCAGGCTGCCGGGGATCCCAGGCCTACGAGGGCCTCAAGATCAATACCCCGGCGACCGCCTCCCTGGAGGAGAAGCTGGCCTGGGTCGGCCGCGTCCGCGAGGCCATGCTCAGCGCCTGAGTCGCCCTCGCAGCTCTGCCCGGCCTCATACGGCGTCCGGCCCGCTCCCCCACCGGGGAGCGGGCCGGACGCTATGCGAGTCTCAGGCCGCGTGGGCCAGGAGCGGACTCGATCAGAACTCGACGTCCTCGCTGCTGGAGAAGCCGGTGCGGAAGTCATCGGAGAAGTCCGCACGCAGGTCGCCGCCGAAGTGGAAGTCATCCAGGGCGACGGACTCGCCGAAGACGTTGTCCCCCAGGTCCACGCGGGAGAAGACCTCGGCCTTGACCTCCTCGGTGGGCTCGACCTCGATATCCGAGTAGCGGGCCAGGCCCGTACCGGCGGGGATGAGCTTACCGAGGATGACGTTCTCCTTGAGGCCCAGCAGCGGGTCGGACTTACCGTTCATGGCGGCCTCGGTGAGCACGCGCGTGGTCTCCTGGAAGGAGGCGGCGCTCAGCCAGGAGTCCGTGGCCAGCGAGGCCTTGGTGATTCCCATGAGCTCGGTACGGCCGGTGGCGGTCTTACCGCCCTCGGCCATGACCCGGCGGTTCTCGGCACGGTAGTGCATGACGTCCACCAGGTCTCCCTGGAGGAGGTGGGTGTCCCCGGAGTCCAGCACGGTCACACGGCGCAGCATCTGGCGCACGATGACCTCGATGTGCTTGGAGTGGATGTCCACGCCCTGGGAGCGGTAGACCTCCTGGACCTCCTCGACGAGGTGGCGCTGGGTGGCGGCCACCGAACGCAGGCGCAGGACCTTCTTGGGGTCGACCGGTCCCTCGGTGAGGGCCTGGCCGGGCTCGACGTGGTCGCCGTCGGCCACCAGCAGGCGCTGACGACGCGAGACCGGGACGATGACGTCCTCCTCGCCGTCGTCACGGGTGATGACCAGGCGCTTGCCGTCGGCGTCGTCCTCGATCTTGAGGGTGCCGGCGGCCTCGGCCACGGCGGCCTCACCCTTGGGAGTCCGGGCCTCGAAGAGCTCCTGCACACGGGGCAGACCCTGGGTGATGTCCGCGGCACCGGCCGCACCACCGGTGTGGAAGGTACGCATGGTCAGCTGCGTGCCGGGCTCACCGATGGACTGGGCGGCGATGATGCCGACGGCCTCACCGATGTCGACGCGCTTACCGGTGGCCAGGGAGCGGCCGTAGCAGGCGGCGCAGGTACCGACGTTGGAGTCGCAGGTGAGCACGGAGCGGACCGTGATCTCCTCGATGCCCGCGTCGATGGCGGCCTGGATCTCGGCGTCGCCGAGGTCGGCGCCCGCCTCGATGACGAGGTTGCCCTCGGCATCGATGGCGTCGCGCGCCAGGGTGGTGCCGAACACGGTGGTGCCCAGGATCTCCGAGGGCTCCTTGATGAGCTCGTCGCCGGCCTCGATCCAGGAGAAGATCCGCTTAGTCAGACCCTTGCGAGTGCCGCAGTCCTCCTCGCGGACGATGACGTCCTGGGAGACGTCGACCAGACGACGCGTGAGGTAGCCGGAGTCGGCGGTGCGCAGCGCCGTGTCCGCCAGGCCCTTACGGGCGCCGTGGGTGGCGATGAAGTACTCCAGGACGCTCAGGCCCTCGCGGTAGTTCGACTTGATGGGACGCTCGATGAGGCGCTGCTTGGGGTCGGCCACCAGACCGCGCATACCGGCGAGCTGGCGGATCTGGTCCCAGTTGCCTCGGGCCCCGGAGACCACCATCTGGTAGACGGTGTTGCGCTGCGGGAAGTTCTCGCGCATCGCCTCGGCGACCTCGGCGGTGGCCTTGGTCCAGATGTCGATGAGCGAGGCGTAGCGGTCGTCCTCGGTGAGGGCACCGAGCTCGAACTGCTCCTCGATCTCGGCGGCCTCGTTCTCGTAGCGAATGAGGATCTCCTGCTTGGCCTCCGGGGAGACGACGTCGGCGAAGGCAACGGTGATACCGGACCAGGTGGACCAGTAGAAGCCGTTGGCCTTGAGGGCGTCCAGGGAGGCGGCGACCTCCACGCGGGAGTAGTTCTCCGCCAGGGCGTTGACGATGTTGCCCAGCTGCTTCTTGTCCACGACGTAGTTGACGTAGGGGAAGGTCTCGGGCAGCGAGGTGTTGAACAGGGCCCGTCCCAGCGAGGTGCGCAGGGTGATCGGAGAGCCCTCGTTCCAGTCCTCAGGGCGGCTCCCAGCCCTCGGGCGCGGCGATGCCCTCCTCGAAGCGGATGTCGCAGGCGGCGTTGACGTGGAGCTTGCCGAAGTCGTAGGCCATGACCGCCTCCGCGAAGGAGGAGAAGGCCGGGACGATCTCGTTGCCCTCGGCGTCGCGCTCGACCTCGACCGCCGGGTCGGGGTCGGAGGTGAGGTAGTAGGTACCGATGATCATGTCCTGGCTGGGCATGGTCACGGGGCGCCCGTCGGAGGGCTTGAGGATGTTGTTCGAGGACAGCATGAGGATGCGGGCCTCGGCCTGCGCCTCGGCGCCCAGCGGCAGGTGGACCGCCATCTGGTCGCCGTCGAAGTCGGCGTTGAAGGCGCCGCACACGAGCGGGTGCAGCTGGATGGCCTTGCCCTCGATGAGCTGGGGCTCGAAGGCCTGGATGCCCAGACGGTGCAGGGTGGGGGCGCGGTTGAGCAGCACGGGGTGCTCGCGGATGACCTCGGCCAGGACGTCCCAGACCTTGGGGTTGGCGCGCTCGACCATGCGCTTGGCGGCCTTGACGTTCTGGGCCTCCTTGAGCTCGACGAGCCGCTTCATGACGAAGGGCTTGAACAGCTCCAGGGCCATCTGACTGGGCAGACCGCACTGGTGCAGCTTGAGCTGAGGACCGACGACGATGACGCTACGGCCGGAGTAGTCCACGCGCTTGCCCAGGAGGTTCTGGCGGAAGCGGCCCTGCTTGCCCTTGAGCATGTCGGACAGGGACTTCAGCGGGCGGTTGCCCACGCCGGTGACCGGGCGGCCGCGACGGCCGTTGTCGAACAGGGCGTCGACGGCGTCCCTGAAGCATGCGCTTCTCGTTGTTGACGATGATCGTCAGGGGCACCCAGGTCCATGAGCCGCTTGAGGCGGTTGTTGCGGTTGATGACCCGGCGGTAGAGGTCGTTGAGGTCACTGGTGGCGAAGCGCCCACCGTCGAGCTGGACCATGGGGCGCAGGTCCGGCGGGATGACCGGGATGTTGTCCAGAACCATCGACTCCGGGGCGGTGCCGGTCATGCGGAAGGCGTTGACGACCTTGAGGCGCTTGATGGCGCGGGTCTTGCGCTGGCCGGTGCCGTTCTCGACGATCTCAGCCAGGGCGGCGGCCTCGGCCTCCAGGTCGAAGCTGCGCAGGCGGGCCTGGATGGCCTCGGCGCCCATGGCGCCCTTGAAGTAGATGCCGTAGTCGGCGACCATGTCGCGGTAGAGGACCTCGTCACCCTCCAGGTCACCGACCTTGAGGCTCACGAAGCGGTCCCAGACCTTGTCCATGTGCTCCAGGGCGCGCTGGTTGCGACGGCGCATGGCCGTGATCTCGCGCTCGGCGGTCTTGCGGAGCTTCTCGCGCTGGGAGGCCTCGGCGCCCTCGGCCTCGAGCTGGGCGAGATCCTCCTCGAGGCGCTGCTGGCGCGCCTCGACCTCGGCCTGACCGGACTCCTCGAGGTGCTTTTCTTGACCTCGAGCTCGTTGCGCAGCGAGGGCAGGTCGTCGTGACGGCCCTCCTCGTCGACCTCGGTGACCATGTAGGCCGCGAAGTAGATGACCTTCTCCAGGTCCTTGGGCGCGAGGTTGAGCAGGTAGCCCAGGCGCGAGGGGACGCCCTTGAAGTACCAGATGTGGGTGACCGGAGCGGCGAGCTTGATGTGGGCCATGCGCTCGCGACGCACCTTGGAGCGAGTGACCTCGACCCCGCAGCGCTCGCAGACGATGCCCTTGTAGCGCACGCGCTTGTACTTACCGCAGGCGCACTCCCAGTCCCGGGTGGGGCCGAAGATCTTCTCGCAGAACAGGCCGTCCTTCTCGGGCTTGAGGGTGCGGTAGTTGATGGTCTCGGGCTTCTTGACCTCGCCGTGGGACCACGAGCGAATGTCCTCCGCGGTGGCGAGGCCGAGCTGGATCCTGTCGAACACGTTGGCGTCGAGCACAGTTCCTACTTCCGATGGTGAATCTCATCAGGTGGTGGTCTGGGGGCGTTCCGTCGTCGTTGTTCCATGACTCCGACGGCGCCTGCGAGCCTGGTGGGAGGGCGTGCGGCGGGCCTGCCGCCCGCCCTCAACCGGGGCTCGATGAAGTTGTCACGAAGTCGTCACCGGAGTGGCTACTCAGATCTCGTCGACCGTGGAGGCGGTGGCCCCGCCCGGGCGCCGGCCCAGGTCGAAGCCGAGCTCCTCGGCGGCGCGCGAGCCGTCGTCGTCGGTGTCGTCCAGGGCGATGGCGCTGCCCTCGGCGTCCAGGGCCTCGACGTTCAGGCACAGCGACTGCATCTCCTTCATGAGCACCTTGAAGGACTCGGGGATGCCGGGCTCGGGGATGTCCTCACCCTTGACGATGGCCTCGTAGACCTTGACACGACCGTTGACGTCGTCGGACTTGACGGTGAGGAGCTCCTGGAGGGCGTGGGCGGCGCCGTACGCCTCCATGGCCCACACCTCCATCTCACCGAAGCGCTGACCACCGAACTGGGCCTTACCACCCAGCGGCTGCTGCGTGATCATGGAGTACGGACCCGTGGAGCGGGCGTGGATCTTGTCATCCACGAGGTGGTGGAGCTTGAGGATGTACATGTAACCCACCGAGATGGGGTACGGGAAGGGCTCACCGGAGCGGCCGTCGAACAGGCGCGCCTTGCCGTTGGGCTCCACCAGCTGCAGGCCGTCGGAGGTCGGCAGCGTGGAGTTCAGCAGCCCCATGAGCTCGTTGTCGCGCACACCGTCGAAGACGGGCGTGGCCACCGGCGTGCGGGGCTCGGCCTTGATGCCGTTCGCGGGCAGGTTCGCGGTCCAGGCCTCGCCGGCCTCCTGGGCGGCGGTGGCGTCCCAGCCGCGGGAGGCCACCCAGCCCAGGTGCAGCTCGAGGACCTGGCCGACGTTCATGCGGCTGGGCACGCCCAGCGGGTTGAGGATGACGTCGACCGGAGTGCCGTCGGCCAGGAAGGGCATGTCCTCCACGGGCAGGATCTTGGAGATGACGCCCTTGTTGCCGTGACGGCCGGAGAGCTTGTCCCCCACGGTGATCTTGCGGCGCTGGGCGATGTAGACACGCACCATGCGGTTGACTCCCGCGGGCAGCTCGGCGTCGTCGGAGGCGGCGTCGATCTCGCGCACACCGGTGACGATGCCGTACTCGCCGTGAGGCACGCGCAGGGAGGTGTCACGGACCTCGCGGGCCTTCTCACCGAAGATGGCGCGCAGGAGGCGCTCCTCGCTGGTCAGCTCGGTCTCGCCCTTGGGCGTCACCTTGCCCACGAGGATGTCGCCGCTGCGGACCTCGGCGCCGATGCGGATGATGCCGCGCTCGTCGAGGTTGGCCAGGGTCTCCTCGCTGACGTTGGGGATGTCCCGGGTGATCTCCTCGGCGCCCAGCTTGGTGTCGCGGGCGTCGACCTCGTGCTCCTCGATGTGGATCGAGGTGAGCATGTCCTCGGCGACCACGCGCTGGGAGACGATGATGGCGTCCTCGTAGTTGAGGCCCTCCCAGGTCATGAAGGCGACCAGGAGGTTCTGGCCCAGGGCCAGGTCGCCCTCGTTGGTGGCGGGGCCGTCGGCCAGGACCGATCCGACCTCGACGCGCTCGCCCTCGGTGGCCACGACCCGCTGGTTGTAGCAGTTGCCCTGGTTGGAGCGGCGGAACTTGGCGACCTTGTAGACCTTCTCGGTGCCGTCGTCGTTCGCCACGCGCACGAAGTCCGCGCAGACCTCGGTGACGACTCCGGCCTTGTCGGCCACGAGGACGTCACCGGCGTCGACGGCGGTGCGCCGCTCCATGCCCGTGCCCACCAGCGGGGCGTCGGGGCGGATGAGCGGCACGGCCTGGCGCTGCATGTTGGCGCCCATGAGGGCGCGGTTGGCGTCGTCGTGCTCGAGGAACGGGATGAGGGAGGTGCCCACCGACACCATCTGGCGCGGGGAGACGTCCATGAGGTCCACCTGCGAGGAGGGCACGAGGGCCGGCTCACCGCCGGTGACGCGGCACAGGACGTGGTCCTCGGCGAAGTGGCCGTCCTCGGTGAGGGTGACGTTGGCCTGGGCGATGACGTGGCGGTCCTCGTCGTCGGCCGTCAGGTAGTGGGTCTCGTCGGTGACGTGGCCGTCGACGACGACGCGGTAGGGGGTCTCGACGAAGCCGAAGGGGTTGATGCGCCCGAAGGTGGCCAGCGAGCCGATGAGGCCGATGTTGGGGCCCTCGGGGGACTCGATGGGGCACATGCGCCCGTAGTGCGAGGTGTGGACGTCGCGGACCTCCATGGAGGCGCGCTCACGGGACAGTCCGCCGGGGCCCAGGGCACTCAGACGACGCTTGTGGGTCAGACCCGCCAGCGGGTTGTTCTGGTCCATGAACTGGCTCAGCTGGGAGGTGCCGAAGAACTCCTTGATCGCGGCCGTCACCGGCCGGATGTTGATGAGCGTGTTCGGCGTGATGGCCTCGACGTCCTGGGTGGTCATGCGCTCGCGCACCTGACGCTCCATGCGGCTCATACCGGTGCGCACCTGCGCCTGGATGAGCTCGCCGACGGCGCGGATGCGGCGGTTGCCCAGGTGGTCGATGTCGTCGTACTCGACGGCGATCTCGGTGATCTCACCGTCGCGCACGCCCTCGACGGTCTCGGCACCGGCGTGCAGGGCCAGCAGATAGCGCAGGGCCGCGACGATGTCCTCGATCCGCAGGGTGGACTCGGTCAGGTCCGAGGCCAGGCCCAGCTTCTTGTTGATCTTGTAGCGGCCGACCTTGGCCAGGTCGTAGCGCTTGGGGTTGAAGTAGAAGTTCTCCAGCAGGGTGCGACCGGCCTCGACGCTCGGCGGCTCGCCGGGGCGGATCTTCTTGTAGATGTCCAGGAGCGCCTCATCCTGGGTGGTGATCTTGCGGTCCTCGTCCAGGGCGGAGGTCAGGGCCGGGAAGTCGGCGAACTCCTTGCGGATCTCCGACTCGTCCATGCCCAGGGCCAGCAGGAAGACGGTGACGTCCTGCTTGCGCTTGCGGTCGATGCGCACGGCGACGCGGTCGGACTTGTCGATCTCGAACTCGAGCCAGGCGCCGCGCGAGGGGGGATGAACTTGACGTTGTAGACGTACTTGTCCGTGGCCTTCTCGGTGGTGCGCTCGAAGTACACGCCGGGCGAACGCACGAGCTGGGAGACGACGACGCGCTCCGAGCCGTTGACGATGAAGGTGCCCTTGTCCGTCATGAGCGGGAAGTCGCCCATGAAGACCGTCTGGGACTTGATCTCACCGGTGGAGAAGTTCTCGAAGTCCGCCACCACGTAAAGGGGGGCGGAGTAGGTGAGGTCCTTCTCCTGGCACTCCTCGGCCGTGTACTTCGGCTCCTCGAAGCGGTGGTCGTGGAAGGACAGAGCCATGGTCTCCCCGAAGTCCTCGATCGGGGAGATCTCGTCGAAGATCTCCTCCAGACCGGAGGTCTCGGGCAGGGAGCCTGGGTGCGCCTTGTTGGCGGCGATCATCCGCTCGCGCCACCTCTCGTTGCCGACGAGCCAGTCGAAGCTCTCGGTCTGGAGGGCGAGCAGATTCGGAGCCTGCATGGGCTCGGCGATCTTGGCAAAGTTGATACGACGCGACGCGGTACGAGCGGCGATGTCAGCAGCAGTGGGTGCAGAGGTGCGCGAGGCAGCCAAAGGGGGATCCTTCCCTCAGATCGGGGATCACACAACGCGCACCGCGGGCACCGGGTTGAGTAGAATCTGCGGAGTCGGGCTCGCGCCCGCCAGGGTTCCGCGGGGCCGGGGCCCGCGCGGAGGGCAGATACTCCTCGCACCAATACACACAATGCACGCAAAGCGCTAGCGTACACGGCCGGCGTCAAGTACTCCACGCCGATTCTCACCCGATCCTTGCGATTCCCACCACAGTCGCGCATACTGCCCCGCCCGTGCCCTCCGCGTGACCTGAATCCCGCTCGACGCTCGGTTCTCGGATGGGCCCTCCTGCGGGATCTCCCGGGCGGCCATTGTCCACCGCGCCACTTGCTCACCGATGCCCGCCCCTGCCCTGACGCTGCTGGCCACCGCTACCCACCACTGCCCGCCCCTGCCTGTCGCCGCTTGCCTGCTGCTGCGTGACTACCACTGCCTGACGCTGCTGGCCACCGCCACCCACCACTGCCTATCGCCGACGACCGCCGAGCCCACCGCGCGAAGCCAGCGCACCAGGCTGACCGGACCGCCACCCGTCCCCGCGCACCTCCTGGATCCCGGCATCCGCCCCACAGGTCCCCGCACCCCACCACCTCCCTTGCACCTGGCGTCGGCGCCGCCATCGGCGACGTACTTTCCGCATGAGGACTGCGTCTTCTCAAAGACGACGACGCCCAGACACCAGTCGTTCACCACGAATCGCAGTCCTCACGACAAAAGTACGTCCCCAATCGGCATCAAACCGGCCAGCGTCGACAATGACCGACCTGCGACCCGAGCCGACGACGCCACAACGGCCCAGACTCAAGGGCGCCGCACCACACCGTCTTCGACGGCGTCGAACAATGCCGAAGCGGACTGCGGGTTTTACAACCAGGCCTCCGAGGGCGAGGAACGATCCTGTGGCCTCGTGTCTGCGGAATCAGCAGCCTCCTCCCCACTCCGGGAACCACATACCTGCTTTCGTCCAGCAGGGCGCCGGTGAGCCCACAGGCCCCATGCCGTCGGCTCGAAACCACCACGGCTCCTAAGGAGACTCACCGCATGCCCCCTGTTGCCACCACCGCCGGTTGCCCCACCTCCATCTGCCCGGTGCCGTCGCACCTTCGTCCCACCATCGTCTACTCACGCAGTCAGCGCTGCCTCATCGCTGCCCAGAAGCCGCACCTGCTCCGTCTCATGCCGGGCGCCTACCTGCTCCCCGTCCCGGACCGACGGCGCTGGGAGCAGCGGTTCATGGTGTCGCTGGCCCGGGCCGTCGCCGCACAGCAACTTCTGCCGTCGGCGACATGCTTGTCTCACACCTCGGCTGCCCTGGTTCAGGGGCTGGCGATGTGGACGCGGGAGCCGGACGTCTACCTCGCCGTCCCCGGCGCCTCGCGCCTCACCACGAAGACGCTGCCCGCGTTTCACTATCCGTCCTCGGGAGTCCCCGTACCCGTCAAGCCGACGTCGTCGGATGGCACCCCGATCAGGCTGCGTCGGCGGCGGCTTCAGCTGGGGGACGGTGAGATCGAGGTGGTCGGGGGTGTCCCCGTCACATCGGTGCTGCGCACCGCCTTCGACTGCGCCTGTGACGAGCCCCCGTACAACGCGCTCTCGATCGCCGACGCCGCCTTGAACCGCTACTGCCTCCCCGATCCGTGGCGCCGGGACGCCTGCACAACGCGACTGTGCGAGGCTCGCGCCTACTGGGACGCACTCGTCGCACGCCATCGCAGAAGGCGAGGAATCGCTCAGGCTCGCGCGGTTCTTGCTGCCGCAAGCCCATGGGCAGCCTCACCTGGGGAGAGCGTGCTGAGGTGGATGACGCTCGTGGTGGGGCTGCCCAGGGCTGTTCTTCAGTACCCGGTGTCGGGACTGTCGAAGGACCGGTTCCTCGACCTGGGTTGGCCCGAGCATCATGTCGTCGCGGAGTTCGATGGCCGGACCAAGTACCGCACCGAGGAGGACGTCTTCCTCGAGAAGCTCCGCCAGGACGAGCTCGAGGCGAAGGGATGGAGGTTCTTCCGGGCGACGTGGTCATCGCTCAGGGACATGCGCACCCAGGCGGACCAGCTGCTCGCGACGTTCCCGCTTGAGGTGGTCTCCCACCTCTCGCCGACCGCCGACCTGCAAGGCGCCGGGTTGTGGGGCGAACGGCCACCTGGGGTACTCGTGCCGTGAGACCTCGGACCTTGACGAGCTCTCACGGCTCGCCAACCGTGCACCTACCGGCTCGGCGACGTACTTTCCGCATGAGGACTGCGTCTTCTCAAAGACGACGACGCCCAGACACCAGTCGTTCACCACGAATCGCAGTCCTCACGACAAAAGTACGTCCTCAGTCACCGTCAAGCCCGCCGGCACGCGCACTATCCAGCACCTGGGCGGGGATGCCGCCGCACCCGCCCACGCTCGACGGTGTTGAAGCATGCCGACGACGACACCCCCGCCCCGGCACGCAACCGGGTCCCGCCCACCTGGTGGTGGGCGGGACCCGGTGATTGCTGGGCTCCCCCGGCCGTCGACGGCTCTCAGGCCGCGTCAGGCAGCGGGAGAAGCTCACTTGAGGGTGACGGTGGCGCCGGCGCCCTCGAGCTGCTCCTTGGCCTTCTCGGCGGCCTCCTTGTTGGCGCCCTCGAGGACGGGCTTGGGAGCGCCGTCGACGAGCTCCTTGGCCTCCTTCAGGCCGAGGGAGGTCAGGGCGCGCACCTCCTTGATGACCTGGATCTTCTTGTCGCCGGCGGCCTCGAGGATGACGTCGAACTCGTCCTTCTCCTCGGCGGCGGCCTCGCCACCGGCAGCGCCGGGGGCGGCGGCAACGGCCACGGCGGCCGGAGCGGCGGCGGTGACGTCGAAGGTCTCCTCGAAGGCCTTGACGAACTCGGAGAGCTCGATGAGGGTGAGCTCCTTGAACTGCTCGATGAGCTCTTCGGTGGTCAGCTTCGCCATGATGGGCGTTCCTTCCTTATCTGGTTCCTGCGCGCGCAGGGTTGGTGGATGACGCGTGCGGCCTCAGGCCGCGGTCTCCTGCTTCTCGCGCAGGGCGTCGACGGTGCGCACGGCCTGGGAGGCCGGTGCGGCGAAGAGGTACGCAGCCTTGGACAGGGACGCCTTGACGGCGCCCGCGGTCTTGGCGAGCAGCACCTCGCGGGACTCGAGAGAGGCAAGCTGGTCAACGCCGTCGGCGGACAGCACGGCGCCGTCCATGACACCGCCCTTGATGACGAGCTGCTGGTTGTCCTTGGCGAAGTCACGCAGAGCCTTGGCAGCCTCAACCGGTTCACCGGTGACGAAGGTCAGGGCGGAGGGGCCCTTGAGGTCGTCGGCGAAGCCCTCGAGCCCGACCTGGCGGGCAGCGATCGCAGCAAGCGTGTTCTTCACCACGGTGTACTCGGCGTTACCGGAGAGGGAACGACGCAGCTCCTTGAGCTGGGCGACACTCAGTCCCCGGTACTCAGTCAGCAGGACCGCGTCAGCCTGGCGGAACTTGTCCGCCAGAGCAGCGACGGCTGCTTCCTTGTCAGGCCGTGCCATGGGCCCTCCTTCCGTGGTATGCCGCAGGGCCCACCCACTGGAAAAGCCCCGCGCCGGTGGGCACGGGGCTCGCTTCCGGGCACGCCCGGAAGGGGTCACGTTCTCACCTGCGCCGGCCTCACCTCAAGTGAGCTTGGTCCCGCCGGAGCGGGAGACCTGCGGTCTTTGGCAGAGAGCACCATACCCAGTGGCGCACCCGTTCACGCAAGACAGGGCGCCGTGGAACTGGTCACTGGCACTGGCGACCGGAACTCGCACAACGCCGGCAACAGGCTCGACGATGGGGGCACGGAGCCTGCGTCGTCGTCCTGCCATCGCCCGATGGAGCATCAGACCCCGAGGCTGCTGGCCAGCACCTCGCGCTCGGTGACGTCGTACCAGAGCAGGGTCGGCCTCGGCCGCACGCTCGAAGGCGTCCTCGTCGCCGAGCCGGGCGGCATGCACGTCGGCCTCCGCCTCAGCCTCGTCCACGAGCAGGGCGGCCACGTCATCCCAGGGGATCTCGGCGCTCACCTCGACGGTGCCGGGCAGGGACGTCCCCTCGACGGCGAGCTCACGCACGTGCTCGGCGTCGACGTCGGCGGCGATGACGATACGTCGGTCGGCCAGCCCCTCGGCGCCGGGCTCGGCCAGCAGCACGAGGGAGGCATCGGCGGCGCACAGCGAGGCGGAGACCTCCAGCCCCTCCTCGTCCTCCTCCGGCAGGGCGTGGGCGAGGGCGGGGTGGCGGCGTGAGCCAGGAGGGGCTCCTGTGGCGAGCCGAGGGACGGCGACGCGCAGGTGCGCGGCGGTAGCGGGAAGGTAGATGCGCATGGCCCCAGTCTGCCTCACCGGCCCTGCCCCGGTGGACCACGGAGGACACGGGACTGACGGCCGCGCCTCGCTGCGCTAGGACTGCACCGCAGCCCCGGAAGCCGAGCCGAAGCGCACGTCCGCAAGGGCAGGGAGGCCCTGCACCGCACGGCCACCCGCGCCGGGAGTCAGTACCGATGGCGCCCCGTTCTTGGCGGCGCCGGAGGACCGTCATCGCCTCCCTCGCGGCCGCCTCGGTTGCCTCCCGGGCTCGGGCTCGGGTCCTGCCCCACCCCGCGGCTCAGGCCCGGCCCCTCCCAGCGCGACGGCATCTGCGGCGGCAACGGCGGCTGAGTCGGAGGCTGGGCCGACGGCGGTACAGGCCGCTGCGACGGCTGCGGGGCGCGCGCAGTGGAGTGAGGCGCCCCAGGAGCCGGCATGTGGGCGCCGGCCGCCGGGGTGCCGTCGCCGCGCCGACGCCGCCCGCCCCTGCTGCGCGTGGTGGAGCGCTTCCTCCCGTTGGCGGCCCTGGCCTCGGCCTTGGTCCGGCCCGCGGAGCCATGGGCCTTGTCACGCTTCTACGGCGGCGCAGCAGCGACCGGCGCGAGGAGCTGCCCTTCCGGGCGGCACCGGCCTGCGGGTCGATACGATCGACGAGTGCGCTCAGCGCCTTCCCCAGCGAGCTGCCGGGCGCCCCCTCCAGGACGCTGCGTCCCTGAAGCAGGCAGGAATCGGCGGTCGCCGCGTCATCAGGCAGCAGGACGATGTCCTCCAGTCCACCGAAACGTGCCAGGGCCTCACGCAGCGCCTGCTGGGGAGAGGGCCCCGGCGGCCGAGGCCCGCACCCGGTTGACGACGACCTCGACCCGGCCGCTGGGCGTCGCGGAGGAGCCCACCTCGTCCAGGAGCTGGAGCAGGCGGCGCACCCCACCGGGTCCGCCCCGCCGACCACCAGCACGACATCGGCGCGGGACACCAGGTCCGCGGTGACCGCCCCGCGTCCGGGCTCGAGCGTGAAGTCGTCGACGTCGTCGTCGATGACACCACCGGCGACGTCGACGACGGTCCAGGCCGCGGCCCTGACGGCACTGGAGCCAGACCTCGGTCATGGAGGCTGGCGGCAGCTCCCGCCAGCGCCCGGCCCGTCCCCAGCCCTCCCAGTAGCGAGAGCCCATCGCCCACCGGGGCCAGGACCCGCTGGAAGCTCTCGGCGTCGAGCCGGCCGTGGGTGGCTAGGCGGGCGGCTCCGGCCAGGGCCGAGGAGTCCTCCGGCATTCCGAGGATCTGGACCAGGCTGGGGGCCTCGACATCGGCGTCGACAAGAATCGCCCCGCCGGAGGCGGCCAGGCCGTAAGCGAGGGAGGCGGCCACGGTTGAGCGCCCGGGGGCACCGTGCGGCCCCCACACCAGGACGATCCGCCCGCGCCCGCCGTCGAGTGCCGAGGCCTGAGAGCCGGGGTGTGAGCCACCCGCAGCACCCGAAGCGGCCATGACGGTGTGCGACCTGCCCGGCGCGACCGACGGCGGCACCGCGAAGTCCTCCGGGGAGCCCTCGCCTGCGCGCTGCGCCCGCCCCGGCCCCGAGGGTCCACCCGCGAACGCACCGGGACCGGGGGCGAAGGACATGGGGCCGGGTGGAGCAGGCGCCTCCCCGGCTCCGTCCGGCCCGGGAGACTGCCGCCACAATTCCTCGAGCCAGGCGGTCTCCTGCGCGGCACTGTGCGATGCGGTCGGCGCAGACGAAGCGGGTGACGGGGGCGTGGCGGCGCTCAGCCAGTCGTTGCTCGTTGCCGCCGGGCGTGCTGGGGCATCACGGGGCTGTCCCGGCCGCGATGGAGGAGGCCGGTGAGGACGCTCCGGTGCCGGCCGCGCCGCGGCGCACGAGGTCCTGCATCACGGAGCGGATGCGGCTGGGGGCCGAGTCGCGGCTCAGGACCGGCCACCCCGCGCTGCGCCAGCGCTCCTCCTCGCGGGCCTCCACCAGGAGCAGCCCGCTCAGGCCGGCACGGCCGAGCCGGTCCAGGACGGTGCGGTCGATCTCGTCGAACCCGGTGTCCAGCAGAGCGAAGGACGCCAACCCGGCCATGCCCGCCGAGAGCAGCTCGGGCAGGTCGGCGCACCTGCGTACGACGCACAGTCCGCTTCCCGACTGACTCAGCGCGCGCAGGATGTCGGCGTCGTCGCCGCTGAGGGCCAGGAGGATCCCGGCGCCCGGGGCACTCACGACGCTTTCTCCGCAGGCGCCTCCTGGCCGGTGGGAACCAGGACGAGTGATCCCTCCTGCCCGACGGCGCTGAGGACGGCGGCCAGGGAGTCCTCGGGAACCTTGACCTCCACCCCTGTGCTCGGCGCGGAGATCAGCCCCTTGTTGACCTCGCCGACCGAGGCGATGACCAGTCCCGTGGCCACTCGGCGGGCCCCGCCGTCACCGGTCTGCTCCTGCCCGGCCTGGTCGGTTTGACCGGTGGTGGGCGCCTGAGCGGAAGGGCTGCCGACGGCGCTCTCCTTGGGTACGAGCCACAGGTCGACGTAGTCACCGACCTTCGTCGAGGCCGGCAGGTTGGAGGCGACGTTGAGGACCACCGGCCGCAGCGCCTGCTCCCGGCTGCTGTCCACGGCCACCGCCGCCAGCAGCTCCCCCTTGCTCATGGAGCGGGTGGCCACAGCGCCGTCGGGCAGGTGTCCGACCTCGACGTAGGCATCGGTGCCGGGATGAGCCTCGACCGCGGTGAGGACGCCGTCGGCGGTCAGGTCGGCCCCGGGGGCGACGTCCTTGGAGAGCACGTACACGCGGGTGGTGTCTGCGGCGGCGTCGACAGCCCAGGCTCCCAGGGCCACGGCCGCGGCGACCAGGACCACTCCCCCGGCCATGCGCGGATCCTTCCAGGCGGGGCGGCGCCATCGGCCACCACGGGGACGCTCGGGCACCGCTCGGGAGTGCGCACTGCGAGATGATGTCACGGGAATCCTCCTTGATCGCCTGCAATCATCGTCAGGATAAAATGATACCTCACGGTTATCCACAACCTTCTTTGAGAATTGTGGAGAGGGACAAGCAGTGGGATCATCGTTCTATGAGCACACGATTCCTGACTATCGCCGACGTCGCCGAGCAGCTCCAGCTGTCCGCCCAGGCCGTGCGCGCCCTCATCCGTACCGGAGACCTCCCAGCCATCCAGGTCGGTGCCCGCAAGCTCTGGCGCATCGAGGACCAGGCCCTCGAGGACTACATCCAGCGTCAGCTCGCCTCGACCCGGGCCATGGTGGCCGCGGGCTGGGTCGAGGACGAGGAGTCCTGAGCACACCCGCCGCACCGTCTCCAGCCGCTCTCTGACACCCCTACGACACCTCCACACCGAAGCAGACGTCAGCGACTGCGCAGCACCTCGATCGCCGCGGTCATGACGCTGATGATCCCCGCGCCGGGCGTGCGGCGCGCACGGACCCCGCCCTCAGGGTCGAGGGCGACATCGACATGGTCCGAGCCCACCCGGACCAGCCGCCCCACCACCTCTCCGGATCCCAGGACCAGCCGCACCCGCGCACCACGCCGAGCGATCTCACGCAGCAGCGCCCCCAACGTGGGCCGACGGCGGTCGTCCCGGGGCGCAGGGCCGGCCAGCACCGCCATCGTCGCCACCGCGGCCAGCGGAACAATCGCCTGCAGGCCCTCCCCCTCGTCGACCAGGATATAGGCGGGCTCGACCCGGGTCACGACGCCATCAACGGGCACGCCGCCGCGGGTGCGCAGGTGGATGAGACGCCCCACCGACCCTCGGAGCCGATCGACCACCTCGATCGAGGCGTGCTCAGCCTCGGCCAGCTCGGCGCTCTGCGCCACCAGGTCCGCACGACGTTCGGCATCGAAGCTGCTCTCCAGGTCGGCGAGCATCAGGTCCCAGTCCATGTCCTCACCTCACCACACTCGGCGCTCCGTGCAAAGCCTCTCACCCCTGCGCCCACCCGCTTGTCCCCGGCCCCGCCCCCGGGCCATGGGCACCCTGCGGCAGTGAGTCTCTGCGAGTCACCACAAGTCACCATGAGTCACTGACTCCCTGAAAGAGAAGACACCATGTCAGACAGCGCGCCATTCACCTTGACATGAGGACAGCATCAGAGTAAACCTAACATCATCAAACATCATCATTGGCGATGGGGGCTGTCATGGGGACACGGTTACAGCTGGCACTACTGGCCGGGGTGTCCGGCATCGTCCTGCTGCTTCTGGGACACGCGGCCCGCAGCGCCACGGCGAGCCTGCTGGAGGTCCCGCCACAGTCCTGGGGAACGGGCCACCTGTCCGACGCCGTCGTCGCTGGGACCTGCGCAATCGGCGCCCTGGGCGCCCTGTGGCACGTAGCCTCGGCCGCACTGGCCCTCATCGCACTCCCCGCCTCCCACGATCCCCAATCGACCCACGAGACCGATGTTCCCGGACTGGCCGCCAGGATTCTTGATGGGTGGGGAGCCCCGGCGGCCCGACGCATCGCGGCCTCCGCCCTGGTCGTCTCCCTGTCCTCGGCCCCGGCCCTCGCCGCCGAGGAGGCCACCGGCAGCGACGACCTGGGGTGGAGGCCCACGAGCTCGGCACCCGCCTCACCCTCCCAGTCCCCGACGCCGTCACCGCAGTACGGACAGTCGTCGTCGGGCCCCATCGGCCACGGGGACTCGTCCCCCACCGTCGATCCGGACGGTTCAGGATCCCACAGCGACTCGTCCGCGTCTCCGCCGTCTCAGGCCCCCTCGACCACCCCGGACGGCTCGAGCGGCCCTGGCGACGCAGCCGGCTCAACGCCGCCCGGCACATCCGGGGAGAGATCACCCGCCTCCTCCGGTCCCGGGACGTCGTCGGGCCGCACTCATACCGTCCTGCCCGGCGAGAGCCTGTGGTCGATCACCGCCCGTCTCCTGCCCGCCGGGTCCAACAGCGCACAGATCGCGAGGAGCTGGCCCGCCCTATATCACGCCAACGCCGATGTCATCGGGGCGAACCCGTCACTGATCCGCCCCGGGACGGTGCTGACCGTTCCGAGCTCCCTGGCACCGCCGAGCACGACGACAGGAGGCCAGAACCCATCGAGATGAAGCATCTCCCAGCCGCAGGGCTATGAGACTCCACCACGGCCTCGGGCCACCGCCTCACCGCCTCACCGCCAATTCCATCCACCCCCAGCCACCTCCAGCTCCGTGCCCATGAGGCACCATCGCACTCCCAGGAGCCCGCCATGACTGTCACCGCCACCGCAGCTCGAGCCACTCGTGCCGTCCGCCCCGCCCGCCGCGAGGCCACCCCTCTGCACCGCACCCACCCCACGCCGACTCATCCGACACCGACCCGTGCCGTTCCGCCCAAGCCCCGCAAGCCCGTCAACGAGCCCGGCGACACCGAGTCTCACGACCACCTCACCAGAAGGCAGGCCGGCGCCGGCACCGACGCCTCGCGCACGGCCGCGATCGTGGTGACTGCGGCCAGCGAGGTCCTGGCGGGGCTGCGTCCCGTGGACCACCTGGCCCGGTGGACCAGTCCGTCCCTGTTCGACGCACTCGCCCGCAGGGCGGGGCTGGCCTCCAGGATCCTGGGGCACCGGCCGTCGTCGAAGCGCCCGCGCATTCGCAGCGTGCGCACCGAGCTGACGATGTCGGGGGCCTGCGAGGCGACCGTTCTCCTGGAGGAGGGCAACCGGGTCCGGGCCGCGGCAGCACGCCTGGAGCTGCTGCGCGAGCGCTGGATCCTCACCGGCCTGGAGATCGCGTGATCCCGCCGGATCCTGGCGGTCTACCAGGTCCGACGGGATCGACGGCGGTAACGTCAGCTCTCGCCGTGCTTCAGTGGCGGCGCTTCTTCTTGGACCGACGACGCTCAGCCCGGTTGCCGCCCGAGGCCGACGAGCCGGAGCTGGAGGCTCTGCGCGAGGAGGCGCCGAAGCGCTCCTCCTCGTCACCGGACTCACTTGGACCGGAGTAGGTGATCCGCTGCTCCATGGAGGCCTGCCCCGTGTCCCCCAGAACCGTGCCCCGGCCCTGGCCGGCGGCCCCGCCCACACGGATGCCGGCCGCCGCGGTGGCGTTGGCCTTGGCGACTGCCTGGGCGGCCTCCGCAGTGCCGTCCTCGGTGGCGCGCTGGGCGGCGGCGTCGAAGCGGTTGACGTTGGCGAAGATCTGCTCGACGGTCTCCTCGCGGATCCCCTCCATCATGGCCCGGAACATGCGGGCGCCTTCGTTGGCGTACTCCACGAGGGGGTCGCGCTGGGCCATGGCCCGCAGCCCAATGCCCTCCTTGAGGTAGTCCATCTCGTAGAGGTGCTCCCTCCAGCGCTTGTCCACCACGGCCAGCAGGATGCGGCGCTCCAGGGTGCGCATGGGCTCCTCGCCGAGCTGGGCGTGGGCCAGGGCGTTGGCGTCGATACGCGCCTCGGCGTCCTCGTAGGCCACGGCGACGTCCTCGCTGAGCTCGTCGATGAGGCTCTCCGATGTGAGCGAGTCCTTGCCGCCCAGGGCCTCGACGACCTCGTCCTGGGTGAGGCCCACCGGGTAGAGGCGGCCGAGCTCGCCCCACAGGGCGTCCAGGTCCCACTCGTCGGGGCGGCCCTCGGCCGTGCCCGCATTGACGATGGAGGCCACGGCCTGAGCCCGGAATGCCTCGACCTGAGGCTCGAGATCCTCGCCATCCAGGACGCGGCGGCGCTCGGAGTAGACCTTCTCACGCTGCTCGGTCATGACGTCGTCGTACTTGAGGACGTTCTTGCGGATCTCGTAGTTGCGCGACTCCACCTGGCGCTGGGCGCCGGCGATGCCGCGGGTGACCATCTTGGACTCCAGCGGGACGTCGTCGGGGTAGGCGCCCGAGGACATGATGCGCTGGGCGAGCCCGGAGGCGAACATGCGCATGAGGTCGTCCTCCATGGACAGGTAGAAGCGGGACTCGCCCGGGTCCCCCTGACGACCGGAGCGTCCGCGCAGCTGGTTGTCGATGCGCCGCGACTCATGACGCTCGGTACCCAGCACGTAGAGGCCGCCGAGCTCAACGACCTCGTCGTGCTCGGCCCGGCAGGCCTCCTTGGCGGCGGACAGCGCCTCGGGCCAGGCCTTCTCGTACTCCTCGGCGTTCTCCTCGGGGTCGAGGCCGGCCTCCTTGAGGGCGGTGACGGCGATGTGCTCGGCATTGCCGCCCAGCATGATGTCGGTTCCGCGCCCGGCCATGTTGGTAGCCACCGTGACGGCGCCCTTGCGGCCGGCCATGGCGACGACGGCGGCCTCACGGGCGTGCTGCTTGGCGTTGAGGACCTCGTGGGGGATACCGCGCTCGCGCAGCCGCTCGGAGAGGACTTCCGACTTCTCCACGCTGGTGGTACCCACCAGCACCGGCTGGCCGGCCTCATGACGCTCGGTAATGTCGTCGACGACGGCGTCGAGCTTGGCCTCGACGGTGGTGTAGACGAGGTCCGGCTGGTCCTCACGGATCATGGGCTTGTTGGTGGGGATCGGGACGACGCCGATCTTGTAGGTGCCGGCGAACTCGGCGGCCTCGGTCTCGGCGGTACCGGTCATGCCCGAGCGGGAGCCCTCGGGGTAGAGGCGGAAGTAGTTCTGGAGGGTGATGGTGGCCAGGGTCTGGTTCTCGGCCTTGATCTCCACCCGCTCCTTGGCCTCGATGGCCTGGTGCATGCCCTCGTTGTAGCGGCGGCCGGGCAGGACGCGACCGGTGTGCTCGTCGACGATGAGGACCTCGCCGTCGCGCACGATGTAGTCCTTGTCCCGGTGGAAGAGCTCCTTGGCCTTGATGGCGTTGTTGAGGAAGCCGATCAGGGGGGTGTTCTCGGACTCGTAGAGGTTGTCGACGCCGAGGTAGTCCTCGACCCGCTCGATACCGGGGGTCAGCACGCCCACGGTGCGCTTCTTCTCGTCGACCTCGTAGTCCTTGCCCTCGCGCAGGCGCTCGGAGATCGTGGCGAACTCCTTATACCACTTGTTGACGTCCCCGGTGGCGGGCCCGGAGATGATGAGCGGGGTACGGGCCTCGTCGATGAGGATGGAGTCGACCTCGTCGACGATGACGAAGGCGTGGCCGCGCTGGACCAGGTCCTCGGGGCGCTGGGCCATGTTGTCGCGCAGGTAGTCGAAGCCGAACTCGTTGTTGGTGCCGTAGGTGATGTCGCAGGCGTACTGCTCGCGGCGCTCGGCGGGGGCCTGCCCCACGAGGATGCAGCCGGTGGTCAGTCCCAGGAAGCGGTGGACGCGCCCCATGAGGTCGGACTGGTACTCGGCGAGGTAGTCGTTGACGGTGACGACGTGGACGCCCTTTCCGGTCAGGGCCCGCAGGTAGGACGGCATCGTGGCCACGAGGGTCTTGCCCTCACCGGTCTTCATCTCGGCGATGTTGCCGCGGTGGAGAGCGGCACCGCCCATGATCTGGACGTGGTAGGGGCGCATGCCGAGCACGCGATCGGCGGCCTCCACCACCGTGGCGAAGGCCTCGGGCAGCAGGTCGTCGAGGGTCTCCCCGTCCTGGTAGCGCTCCTTGAGCTCGTCGGTGATGTCGCGCAGCTCGGCGTCGGAGAGCTCGCTGAACTCATCGGCAAGGGCCTCGACCTGGTCGGCGATGGCTTCAAGCTTCTTCAGGGTGCGGCCCTCGCCAATGCGAAGGATCCGGTCCACGATCGACACGCTGCATTCTCCCTTGGGACGTCTGTTGCGAAGAGCCGCGATGAGGCGGGGCCGATTCAGCCGGATCGGTCATCGGCACAGGCCTCACGAGCTACCTGCCTCCGTACTCTAGTGGACCTACGTGGACAGCGGTCTTCCCGCTACCGAGATTCTTCCCACCGAGGACACGGCCCCGCCACGGGACCATCACAGGACCGATACGAGTCTGGTACGGGCCTGGCAGGGGGCCACAGCTTACGGAGACGATCACCCATCGCGCCCTGTTGTGGACCGCGAGCGCCCGAGCGTGCCACGCGGCCGCGTTGCTCTCACAGTGGAGGGCATGCCTGACCTGTTCCAGTGCCGACCTGACCGCGCCACCGGGCACCGCCCGCCGCGCAGGCTGTCGCTCGGGCTCTCAGCAGGACTCGCGCTGGGGCTCTCGCTCGGCCTGCCGGCCAGCTGCGCGGGCTGCGGACGGTGGGAGACGACCCTGTGCCCTCAGTGCCGCGAGCTGCTCGAGGGAGAGCCCTTCAGCGTGGAGCACGCCGACGCCGCCGGTGACCTCGACGTCCTAGCACTGGCGACCTACACCGGTCCAATACGCGCCATGGTCCTGGGATGGAAGAACGGCTCCCGGGAGGACCTGGCCGAGGCGATGGCGCGGGCCGGCCGGCGCCTGGGGAGATACTGGGCGCACGCGCACCCGCCGGCGGAGGTCTGGGCCGGGCCGTCCGGGGACCGTCCCGGATACCACCCGGTTTCCGGCCGCGGCCGCTCCACCACCCCGGCCGCCCCGGTTCTGCTCGTCGTTCCAGCGCCTTCCAGGATGGCCCGCCGGCTGCGCGGCCGGCTGGTGGCGGCGCACCTGGCCGACGCCGTCGCCCAGGGCATCGCCGAGCGGTGGGCTCATCGGGAGCGGACGGGTGGCTCTTCCCTCGCTCCTACCCTCGTCCGCGCCCCGCAGTCTCCACCTCCGACTCGGACCAACTCGCCCCGCCTCTCATCCTGAGCACGGACCTGCTGCGTCGCCGGGGCGGCGGGGCGCACCAGGCCGGGCGCTCGTCGCGTCAACGGCGGGGCAATCGCGCCACGGCCCCACGTCTTCTGACCCCCGTCACCGGCCTGCCGGCCCTCCTGGTCGACGACGTCGCCACCACCGGGGCCACCCTGGGCGCCTGCGCCCGGGCGCTGGAGGGGCCGGAGGCCGGGTGCTGGGCGCCCTGGTCCTGGCCGCCGCCCCGCCTCCAGCGCGCGCGTCCGTCATGGTCCCGGTCAGAACCACCAGCCGGAGCCTGCCACGACGGCCGGCACCGTCCCGGCTGGGCGCCAACAGGCTCCCGCCGATTGTTCCGGTGCCGGCAGAGCCACCACGATCACCATCGAGCCCCCGTTGAAGCCGCCATCAACGAGAGCCAACCCTCCTCCTCCACGGGTTTGTCCGCCTGCGGCGATCAGGGGGCACCTCAAGGCCGCGGCACGTTCGAAAAGGAGGCGTGAACAGCTCCATATGGTGTACCTTGTGTGGCACAACGCACAGGCGATTCCCGTCGTCGACAAGGACAGTCCGCCGGGTTCCCGCCTCGGTGCATGAGGGCCCCTCGCGAGGTGACAGGAGGTGATGACACCAGTCCCAACCCGCCGTGAGATGTGGCGGGTACTTGTCGCACACGGTCCGTCTGGACCGGCCCACGAGCCCAGAAAGAGGTTCCACCATGGATATCACCGTCGTCGGTCGTAATGCCGAGATCAGCTCTCGCCTGCGCGACTACGTCGAGGACAAGGCCGTCAAGGTAGAGCAGTTCGACCCCCGGGTCCAGCGCGTCGAGGTGGAGGTCACCCACGAACGCAACCCGCGTCAGGCCGACACCGCCGAGAGAGTAGAGATCACCGTCGTCTCCAAGGGCCCGATCATCCGGGCGGAGGCATCCTCCTCAGACCGTTTCGCCGCTTTTGATATCGCCATGGGAAAGCTGACCGAGCGCCTGCGCCGGGCTCGGGACCGTATGAAGGACCATCGCCGTCGCCACACCGTGGCGGCTCCCAGCAAGGATCCACAGACGGAATCAGTCCCGGATGAGCCCGCCATCCCCGACACCAGTGACGCGCCGATCGAGGACTCCCCCTCCGCTCCCACCGAGCCAGGTGTCGCGGTCGAGGCCCAGCTCGGTGACTCCCCGGTGATCGTGCGCCAGAAGCTGCACGAGGCCAATCCGATGACCGTTGACGAGGCCCTGAACCAGATGGAGCTCGTGGGACACCCCTTCTACCTGTTCATCGAGAAGTCCTCCAAGCAGCCCTGCGCCGTCTACCACCGTCACGGGTGGACCTACGGCGTCATCCGCCTGGACGCGCAGGTTCTCTAGCCTCAGGCCCGCCCTCACCCTGATTCCGGGTGCTCCACGGCCCCTGCGGGCCGGGAGCACCCGGACTGTCTCAGGGCAGGTGTTTCAGGGAAGCGGGAAGGATGGGTCGGCGACCTCCGAGGTGATCACCCTCCAGGTCGCCCCACGGCGCTGCCAGGTCTTGCCACCGTCGCCGATGAGGAGGAGGGACTCCTCGGAGCGGTCGGAGATGACGGAATGGGCCTCCTTCACACCCACGAGCGTGTTGACCGCACCGCCGATCTGGACGAGGCGCACCTCGGGCACGCCACTCCCCTCGGCGCTGCTGTCGGCCAGGACGCACACGGCGTTAGGGGCGCACCAGGAGATGCCGCTCGTGCCCGCGCCACCGGCGCGAGGCATCTCCAGAGCGGGCCCCAGCCCCTTGGGACGGCCGTCCTGCTCCCGGATGATGACGGCAACGGCGACCCGGCCGTCGGATCGCCGCACGGCGATCCGCTCGGACTCCACGGACAGGTCGAAGGCAGCGATGGCGGCCTCCTGCAGCCAGGATGACTCCAGGGAGGCGCGCTGCCCCGAGCCGTTGACGGCGGTGAGCTGCCCCTCGGCCAGCAGCCAGGCCCAGCCGTGCCGGTCTCCCAGCGGCGCGCCCAGTCCCCCGGCGCCCGCGGAGGGGGTCCCCCACGGACAGGATGACGCTGGCGGAGTCCTGCCCCTGAGGCAGACGCAGCAGGCTGGAGGCCGACAGCGCGTAGACGGTCCCGTCCGCACCGAGGCTCGGGCTGCGGGCATCGCCGGTCCCCAGGGCCCGATCGGTCGCCAGGGTGACGCGGCTCGAACCCGTACCGCGCACGACGGCGCCCTCCGACATCCCCACGACGCCGCCGACCTCCGGAGCCATCGGGGTCAGCTGTGCGGCCGAACCGAGGTCGACGGTGCCCGCAAGCACCCGGACCCGGTCGATGCCGCTGATCTGGAGGAGGCTCTGCTCGATCTGGGCCACCATGAGCCGACGCGCCTCCTCCGAGGCGGGGTCGGAGTCCGCGCTCAGGTGGACGGTGGCAGTCCCCGCCTCGACGACGACGCCCCGGCTCGCGCGCTCGGCGTTGCGCGGGATGAGGCTGAAGACCCCATCGCTCAGCCATGCGGAGGGCCCTCCGAGCAACCCGGAGACCAGAGAGTCGGCCTGCGAGCTGCGCGGGTACCACCTCAGCTCGGAGACGAACCTGGCCCGGTCCCGCGACAGGAAGGCCAGGGCACTGACCGCGAAGTTCTGCATGAGCCGGGAGAAGGGCAGCAGGATCCCGTGGGGCAGACCGACGATGCGCCACTGGCCGGTGGAGTTGGTGGCCAGGGAGAACTCACCGACATAGGTGGCCCCCTCCTGGGCCGGAGTGAAGACACCCAGGGAGTCCAGCACCCCCACCTGCCCGGAGGTCACCGTGAAGGCGCCGTCGGCCGCCACCGAGACCTGCGGCTCGGTCGAGCCGCTGTAGGCGCTCACCGTCTCCAGGGGCTTCCACTGGGTGGCGGTGCGCTCGGTGAGGAACTGCTTGGCGGTGGCGAAGTCGTCGGAGAACCCGGCGATGGCGGCACGCAGGAAGCCGTTGACGACGTCCTCGGCGGAATCGCCCTCACCCGGCCCGGGGGCGGTCTCGATGAGCGCGTTGGTGTCGGAGGCGGCCACTCCGGAGCGGCTGACCCCGCTGGAGGTCGGCAGCGCCGTGCACCCGCCCAGGACTCCTGCGGCGGTGGCCGACAGCAGCCCCAGTGCACCGCGGCGGGTCAACCGGCGCCCAGCGCCCAGCGGACGTCCACGACCATTCCCATGGCCGCTCCCGGAGTGGTTCACGTGGTGGGTCATCGACGCTGCCCTCCTCATCGACCTCTTCGGGGGTGCGGGTGGCCGGCTCCTGTCCCGGCAGGACGACGACGACGCGTCCGACGTCCTCGGTGACCGCGTCGTGGCTCTCCCCGGCCAGGGGGATGTCTCCCAGGACGACGCTCTGGCGCGCCCGGCGCGTGGCCGGGGCGGGCCCCAGCGGGCCGACCGGGGAGAAGGAGGAGTCCTCGTCGGCCAGGATCCCCGCGCGAGCCACCGCCGGCGCGTCCTGGGGGACGAGATCGAGAGGACCGGGGCCGGCCAGCCGGCCCGGGCCGCCGTCGGCCCCCTGGGTGCGGGGCAGGACCAGGAGGAAGGAGGCGCCGTCGGCCGGCCAGCCCCAGGCGGACAGGCGTCCGCCGTGCAGTCGGGCGTCCTCCATGGCGATGGACAGTCCCAGGCCGGTGCCTCCCAGACTGCGCTTGCGGGAGGGATCGGCGCGGTAGAAGCGGTCGAAGACCTTGGCGACGATGTCGGGGCTCATCCCGATCCCGTGGTCGCGCACCCGCACGGCCACCGCGTCCGCGTCCACGGCGACGGTGACGTCCAGCGGCTTGCCCTCGCCGTGCTCAAGCGCGTTGACCACGAGGTTGCGGATGATGCGCTCCACCCTGGTGACGTCGACCTCCGCCGTGGCAGGCTCCTCGGGAAGGTGGAGGCGCAGCTCGGTGCCGGTGGCGTCGAAGTGGAACTGGGTGGTCTCGATGACGGTGTCGACGACCTGGGCGAGGTCGACCTCCTCCAGGCGGAGCTTGACGTTGCCGGAGTCGATGCGGGAGATGTCCAGCAGGTCGGTGAGCATGGTCTCGAAGCGGTCCACCGAGCTGGACAGCACCTGGATACTGCGCAGGGCGAAGGGGTCGGAGATCTCCTCGCGAGCGTCCTGGATCTGCTCGGTGGCCAGGCGGATGGAGGCCAGCGGGGTGCGCAGCTCGTGGGAGACGTCGGACACGAAGAGGCGCTGCACCTTGGACAGGGACTCCAGCCGCTCGATCTGGTCCTCCAAAGAGGTCGCCATGTGGTTGAAGGACCTGGCCAGGGTGGAGATCTCGTCCTCGCCCTCGATGCTCAGGCGCTCGGCCAGCAGCCCGGAGGCCAGGCGCTCGGCGGCCCGGGCGGTGTGGCGTACGGGGCTGAGCACCCAGCGGGTGAAGGCCCACACCACGACGATGAGGATGGCCAGGAAGCCCAGGCCGCCGATGGTGATGTTGCGCGAGGCCAGGGAGACGATGCGCTGCTCGCTGGCCAGGCTGTAGACGAGGTAGAGGTCGTGCTCCCCGGCCAGGGGCAGGCTCACGCGGGTCCCCACGATGAGGCCCGGGTCGGTGCCGCCCTCGGCGTTGGGCACCGCCACCGACTGCCAGTACTGCGAGCGGGCCCCGCCCTCGTCAAGCGCCTTGGTCATCTCATCGGTGATGAGGGAGCGCAGGCGGGTGTCCGTCTCCAGGTCGTTGACCACTGTTGTGGAGGTCTCCTCCTGGTTGCGCAGCATGAGGACCCCGACGCCGCCGGAGGAGGAGATCGAGTCCTTGGCAACGTTGACCTGCTGCTCCGCGGTGGCGGACACCTCGTCGACGGTCACGGCGGTGGTCGAGTCGAACTCGGCCTGGGCGACGCTGGCACGCAGCGCGGCATCGGCGAGGATGACGTCGCGCTGGTCGGCAAACACCTCCGACCGGATCCGGTCGGTCACGAAGGTCAGCAGCAGGACGATGAGGAGCAGGCCGATGACGGTGGCGGTACACACCATGCGTACCTCGAGGCTGCGGCGCAGCAGCCCCGGCAGGGGCAGACGCCGAACGACCCGTTCCTCCGCAGTGCCCACCGATGAGCCCATCGACGTGCCCACTGAATTACGCATCGGGTTCATTGTAGGGCGCCCGATGCGCCGTCGCTCACGCGGATTCGCCGACCCTGTAGCCGACACCGCGCACCGTCACCACGATCGAGGGGCGCTCGGGGTCCTTCTCGATCTTGGCCCGCAGGCGCTGGACGTGGACGTTGACCAGGCGGGTGTCGGCCGGGTGCTGATAGCCCCACACCTGGCTGAGGAGCTCCTCACGGGTGAAGACCTTCCAGGGGGAACGGGCCAGGGTCACCAGCAGCTCGAACTCCAGAGGCGTCAGGGCGATGACCGACTCGCCGCGCTTGACCTGATGACCGGCGACATCGATGTCGAGGTCCCCGGCGCGCACGTGCTCGGCCGCGCCCGGGTTGGTGCGGCGCAGGCGGGTGGAGACGCGGGCCAGCAGCTCCTTGGACTTGAAGGGCTTGGTCACGTAGTCGTCCGCGCCGGCCTCGAGACCGGCGACGACGTCCTGGGTGTCGGTGCGCGCGGTCAGCATGATGATCGGCACGTCGGACTCGGAGCGGATGAGCCGGCAGATCTCGACACCGTCGAGCCCCGGGAGCATGAGGTCGAGGAGGACGAGGTCGGGGTTGACCTCATGGAAGGCGTCCAGGGCCTTGGCCCCGTCATGACAAAGGGTGGGCGTGTAGCTCTCCGACTCCAGCATGATGCCGATCATCTCGGCCAGGGATGCATCGTCGTCGACGACCAGAATGCGCGTGCTCATAGCCCGTATCTTGGCATGAGCCCCGGGAGCCAAGGGACATCTAGGACATTGGGATGGCGTTCACACTTTCCCCAGGATTTTAGGAGAATCCCTTCAGTTACGGGAAAAAACGGTACAGGCGCACCTGGGAACCGGGAATATTGCAGCCGAACCGTGATCTTCGCCGGACGTCCCCTCGGGGCGCACCTGCGGCTCAATCGCTCCTCCCGGCACGATTTCCTCCTCCAGAGGGAGGGCGCTGCCGCAGGCAGACGTGACAGCATGGGCTTATGAGCACCGACCCCCACTCCGACAACCTCGACCCGAGCAGCAACGCGAGCGGTGAGGCCCCCGCCATGGCGGGCGGCTCAGTCGGCGGCGACCAGGACGGATGGCAGGCCCCCGACTCCGGGACGTTCAGCGGGGCATCCCCCTACCCGTCGCAGGGATCACCGCAGTCCGGCTATGGCAACTACCAGACACCGCCGGTGGGCCAGCCGGGCTCAGCCCCTGGATACCCACCGCCACCGGCCGGTGGCCAACCGGGATACGGACCGGGTGGCGGATACGGCCCCGGTAACCCCGGATCCGGCGGTTACGGTCCCGGCTACACGCCGTACCCCGGCTCCGCCGGCTACACGCCGTACCCCGGCTCTGCCGGCTACACGGACTACACTGGCTACTCGTCGGTCATCGCCCCCAAGCCGGCGATCATCCCGCTGCGTCCGCTGTCCATCGGGGAGATCCTCGGCGGGGCCTTCGAGTCGCTGCGCGCCAATCCCAAGGCGATGTTCGTCCCCTCACTAGTGGTGATGAGCATTATGGGCCTCATCTCCGCCGGCGGTTTCACCTTCTTCTTCTCCCGACTCAGCCTGCCGGGCGTCACCACCTCGGAAGAGCTCACTGACGCCGAGATCGAGGCCAATCTGGACAAGCTCTGGTCATCGATAGCAGGCCTGGTCGTCCAGACCGGCCTGACCAGTGTGCTGACGGTATTCGCCGCCTCGATCCTCACCGGCCTGCTCATCGTCACCGTCTCGCGCACGATCCTGGGCCGCAAGGCGTCCCTGAGCGACGTGTGGCAACGCACCAAGCCGCGTGTCGGGGCGCTCATCGGTCAGGTGATCATCATCCAGATCATCCTCGGTGTTGCGACAGTGGTCTTCATCGCGATCGGGGTCGGCGTCTTCTGGCTGCCGATGAGCAGCGTGATCGCCAACGGCGGCGATGACGGCCCGCCGGGCTCATCGTCCTCACCATCATCGGGCTCGTCGTGGCGACGCTCGCGTTCATGCTGGGGATCTTCGCCCTGGGCTGCAAGCTGTGCCTGGCGCCGGCGGCTCTCATCCTGGAGAACATCGGCGTCTTCGAGGGGATCTCCCGCTCCTGGGCCCTGACTCGCGGCTACTTCTGGAGAGTCGTCGGCGTTCGGCTGCTCTCGACGATCATCATCGGCGTCGTCAGCTGGGCAGCCTCCTCCGCGCTGAACTTCGTGACCCAGGGACTGGCGCTCATGGCACCGAACGCGATGCTCGCCGTCCTGGCCGGATCGGTGCTCGTCTCCAGCCTCATCCAGGCCGTCACCATGCCCTTCGACTCCGCCGTGGTCGCCCTCATCTACACCGATCTGCGGATGCGCTCCGAGGGCCTGGACGTCGAGCTGCGGCGCGCCGCCGGAGTGTGAGCCGCTCGTGGTGAGTGTCAGCACCATCGGCGCGCTCGGCGCCGAGGCACCGGCCACGCCCGACGCCGATGAGGCTCGTCGGGCGGCCACCAAAGAGCTCTCCCGCGAGATCTACCAGGACCACCCCGATCTGTGGGACAGGTTCTGGCAATGGATCCTGGACCTCCTGGACACCCAGAGCCTGGTCCCCGGGGTCCCGCCCTGGGTGTCAACGGCGATCGTCGTCACCATCAGCGCCGCCGTCATCGCCCTGCTGATCCTCCTAACCACCCGGCTCACCTCGGCACGCCGGGTCAGGACAGCGCCGCTGTCGGTGTTCACCGACGACCGCGACGCCGCCACCCTGACCCGGGCCGCGGACGAGGCGGCCGAGCGGGCCGACTTCGCCACCGCCGTCGTCGAGCGATTCCGGGCCATCATCCGGTCCCTCGATGAGCACGGCGTTATCGACGAGTACCCGGGCATGACGGCGTTGGAGGCCGCCGCGCTCACGCACCAGTCCCTCGGCGAGCACCCGGTCGTGGCCCCGCTCTACGAGGCGGCGCACCTGTTCGACGCCGTGCTCTACGGCCGGGTGGTCTCCACCCGGACCCAGGACCAGCAGATGCGCGAGCTGGCCGAGCAGGTGGCCCAGGTCACCGTACCCGTCGGCCGTCAGGACGCGCTCGTCGGCGCCCCCGTGACGCTCCCGGGGGCGCCCGCATGAGCTCGTCGACCCGGACCTCGCCACCGTCCCCTCCCCAGTCGGAGGCCTCCACCGACCAGGTGACCATCCCGCACTGGTCCCACCGGTGGCGCCGCTGGCGTGCGGTGGTCGTCCCCCTGACCCTCATCCTCATCTCCGCCCTGGTCACCCTGTGGACCAGGCCGACGACCTCGCATACCCCCCTGGCCATCGACAACCCCGGCGCGTCGGGAACGATGGCCCTCGCAGAGCTGCTGCGCCATGAGGGGATCTCCGTGAGCAAGGTGGGCAACACCTCCGCAGCGCTGGCGGCGAGCCGTCACGGGGCCACCATCGCCGTGGTCAACGCCAACCGCCTCAGCCAGGACGAGCGGGAGTCCCTGGCCCGCTCGGCCGGAGACGTCGTCGTCATCGGCGCCCAGGGCGGTAGCAGCGCCCTGGAGGGGCTGACGGACATGGCCAGCAAGGGCTCAGCGGCCCCGGCCTCCACCACCCTGAAGGCGGAGTGCGCCGACGACGACGCCCAGGCGGCCCAGGCACTGGCCGGCGCGCAGGCCTCGGTGTCGCTGCAGGACGACGATGACGCCGTCGGCTGCTTCCCGGTCGGCGAGGACCGCTACGCCTACGCCACCGACGCCCTTGCCAGCGGTGCCAGGTTGAGGGTTCTCCCCGACCCGGGGCCCACGACCAACGCGCACCTGGCTCAGGAGGGGCACGCCGCCCTGAGCGTGCGCATGCTGGGCCATCATGACGAGGTCGTGTGGCTGGACGGCAGCCACATCGAGGCCCCCTCCGTGTGGAACTCTCCGTCCACGCCCGCCTGGCTGCCGGTCCTCATCCTTCAGCTCCTCCTCATGGGAGGCGTCCTGGCCGTGGTCCAGGGGCGTCGCTTCGGAGGGCTCATCACCGAGGACCTGCCCGTCGTCGTGCGCTCCACCGAGACCACACTGGCGCGAGGCCGTCTCTACCGACAGGGCTCGGACCGCCCTCGTGCGGCCGAGGCGCTGCGCTCAGGCGCCGCGCTGCGCCTGGGCAACGCCCTGGGGCTGCCCCCCGGGACGTCGCGCCGCGACCTGGTGGCGGCTGTGGCCCAGGCCTCCGGAATCGATCCGTCCACGGTGGACTCTCTCCTCTACGGTCCGCCACCGACCAGCAACAGGGCCCTGGCGACCCTGGCAGTTCAGCTTGACCAACTCGAGAGCGAGGTTCACTCCCAATGAGCACGGACAGCACCGACTCCACCAGCAACCTGGGCGGCACAAACCGCGTAGGCGGCGACGCCCGGCCTTCTCCGGCCCCCCAGGGCCCGGGAGCCCCGAGCGCCCACCAGAGCGCCGGGGCCGACCCGCGCAGGCGGCTCGTGGCCGTGCGCAGCGAGGTGGGCAAGGCCGTCGTCGGCCAGGACGCCGCGGTGACAGGCCTGGTCATCGCCATGCTCGCGGGCGGGCACGTCCTGCTCGAGGGGGTTCCCGGGGTCGCCAAGACCCTCCTGGTGCGCTGCCTGGCGACCGCGCTGGACGTGGAGACCAAGCGCATCCAGTTCACCCCCGACCTCATGCCCGGCGACGTCACCGGCTCCCTCATCTACGACTCCCGCAGCGCCCAGTTCTCCTTCAGGGCCGGGCCGGTCTTCACCAACCTCCTCCTGGCCGACGAGATCAACCGCACCCCGCCCAAGACGCAGTCGGCGCTGCTGGAGGCCATGGAGGAGCGCCAGGTCTCCGTTGACGGCGAGCCCCGGGCCCTGCCGGATCCGTTCATGGTGATCGCCACCCAGAACCCGGTGGAGTACGAGGGGACCTACCCGCTGCCCGAGGCCCAGCTGGACCGGTTCCTGCTCAAGCTGGTGCTGCCTCTTCCCGAACGGGCCCAGGAGATCGAGGTCCTCTCCCGCCACGCCTCGGGCTTCGACCCACGCAACCTGCTCTCGGTCGGGCTGCAGGCGGTGGCCAGCGCCGAGGACCTGGCGCTGGCCCGTACCCAGGTGAGCACCGTGGGGGCCACCCCCGAGGTGCTGGCCTACGCGGTCGACCTCGTGCGCGCCACCCGCTCGATGCCGTCGGTGGCCCTGGGGGTCTCTCCGCGTGGCGCCACCGCGCTCCTGGCGGCGTCGCGGGCCTGGGCGTGGCTGGCGGGCCGATCCTTCGTCACCCCCGATGACATCAAGGCACTGGCCCTGCCGACCCTGCGTCACCGCATCCAGCTGCGCGCCGAGGCCGAGATGGAGGGCGTCACCCCCAGTCGGTCGTCGAGTCCGTCCTGAGGACCGTCCCGGTTCCGCGCTGAGGGCCCGGCCGACGCGCCGCCCCGACCATTCACCCGACTCACCCGACCAACTCACGACAGGAGAGGCATGTTCCTGACGATGCGCGCCGTGTGGGCGCTGCTTCCGGGGATCGTCCTGGTCCTCCTCGTGCCCCGCCCGGCGACCGCGCTGGGCTGGGCCGGCGTCGTGCTGCTCCTGGTCGTGATCGACGTCGTCTACGCGCCCTCGCCCCGTCTGCTGCGGGCCTCGCGCGCCGTGGCGCACGGCGTGCGGCTGGGCGAATCCGTCACCTCGACGCTGACAGTCACCAACACCGGCCGGCGCACGATGCGGGTCCTGCTGCGCGACGCCTGGCCGCCCAGCGCGGGGGCGACCCACGAGCGCGGCGAGATGCGCGTCCCCGCGGGGCAGCGGCGTCGGCACTCCACTGTGCTGACCCCCCTGCGCCGAGGGGATCGTGAGGCGGGGGCGTTGACCGTCCGGGTCGTCGGCCCCCTGGGGATCGCGGGGCGTCAGGCCTCCCTGAGGGTGCCGGCGGTCGTCAGGGTGCTGCCGGCCTTCCGGTCACGGCGTCACCTGCACTCGCGCCTGGCCCGCCTGCGGGAGATGGACGGGCGCAGCGCGGTCATGGTGCGCGGCGAGGGAACCGAGTTCGACTCCCTGCGCGAGTACGTCGTCGGCGACGACGTACGCTCCATCGACTGGCGCTCCACCGCCCGCCGCGGCGAGGTCCTGGTGCGCACCTGGCGTCCCGAACGCGACCGGCGTGTCCTCATCGTCATCGACTCTGGCCGGCTATCGGCAGCCCGTCTGGGGGACGCGCCCCGGCTCGACGCCCAGATCGAGGCGACCCTGCTGCTGGCCGCCCTGGCCTCCCGCGCCGGCGACCGGGTCGACGTCATGGCACTGGACGACGCCGTCCGCGCCCAGGTGCGGGGCACTTCCGGGCCGGTGCTCATGAACGCGCTGGCCGACCACCTGGCCACCGTCGAGCCCCGCCTGACCGAGCTGGACTGGACGATGCTGGCCTCCCGGGTGCGCACGGCGCTCTCGCAACGAGCCCTGGTCGTCGTCATCTCCGCCCTCGACGGCAGCGGCGGGGACGCGGTGATGATCCGCACACTGACGACGCTGGCCCGCGACCACACGGTCGTCCTCGCCTCGGCTCTGGACCCGGAGCTGGAGGAGCTGCGGGCCGCGCGAGACGACGCCGACTCCGTCTACGTGGCGGCGTCGGCCGAGAAGGACCTGGTGGAGCTGGAGGCGGTCCGTCGCCGCCTGCACCGCGGCGGGGTGGAGGTCGTCGAGGCGCCCGACCAGGGACTCGCCCCGGCGCTGGCCGACTGCTACCTGGACCTCAAGGCGGCGGGGCGACTGTGATACGTACCAGCATCGGCGTCCGGCGCCCGGTCGACGGGCGCACGACGGCGCACCGGTCAGCCGACCTCGGGCCGGATGTAGCCGGCCTCATCCTCCTCGAGGTCACCGGTGACCCCGCCGATGACGGCGGAGCGTCCCAGGATCAGTGTGTAGGCCCACAGCAGCGCCAGCGCTCCGGCGCCGATGGCGATCTTGACCGGCCAGGGAATGGGTGCCGGAGTCACGAAGGCCTCGATGAAGCCGGCGACGGCCAGGGCCACGGTCAGGCCCACGGTCACCGTGATGAGGGCTCGCCCCTCCGCGGCCAGGGCGATGGAGCGGCTGCGGGGGCCGGGAACCAGCATGGTCCAGAACAGCTTGAGCCCCGCAGCGCCCGCGATGAAGACGCAGGTCAGCTCCAGCAGCCCATGAGGGGAGATGAGCGACAGAAACACGCCGAGCATGTCGTGGTCGGTCATGACCGCCCCGGTCTGCCCCAGGGCGACGGCGTTCTGGTACAGCAAGTAGAGCGGCAGGAGCCCCGTGATCCCGCTGGCCACGCAGATCGCCGCGATCCGGGCGTTGTTGGTCCACACCTGGGCGGCGAAGTCCCGGGCGGAGTAGGTGGAGTAGTAGGACTCGAAGGACTCGTGGGCGTACTTGTCCAGCTCCCCGGGGGTCCCCAGGGAGGCCATGGCCTCGGGGCTGTGCAGGGTCCACGCACCAACCGCCACGGCCAGGGCGATCTCGACGACCATGACCCCGCAGGTCCACCAACGGATCCGGTAGAGGGCGGCCGGCACGACCTGGAGCACGAACCGGCGAACCGCGTGAGTGCGCACCTCCCGCGTCCCGGTCAGACGGCCGCGGGCAGTCGCCACCCGGGAGGACAGCTCGGCGATGAGCTGCGGATCCGGTGCCGCCGAACGCACCCGGGACAGGTGGCGGGCGCAGGTGCGGTAGAGGGCCACGAGCTCATCGGTCTCAGCACCACTGAGGTGGCGACGCGCCACGACGCGTCAAGACGTTCCCACTGATCACGGTGCGCAACAGCGAAGGCATCAAGATCCACGCAAGGAGTCTGTCATGGTGACCGAGTCGTCCACATCCTCCGAGCGGATGATCGAGCGCGAGCTCATGGTCACCGGTGAGGCCGTCGCCCTGGAGGTCGTCCCCGCAACGGTTGTCAATCGCATCACCTCGGGGATCATCGACTACGCCGCCTACCTCCTGGGCGGGGCCCTGTCCATGTTCGGGGTGGTAGTCCTGGCGACCGCTGACGGGCCAGGACTAGGCGAGAACCTCGCTTTCGTCAGGGCGATAATCGCCCTGGTCGCCCTGGCCTGGATGGTCGTCATCCCCCTTCTCGTTGAGCTCCTCAGTGGGGGCCGGAGCCTGGGGCGCATGGTGACCGGGACCCGGGTGGTTCGCGACGACGGCGGTACCGTCAGGTTGCGTCACTGCCTGGTGCGGACCCTGCTCGCCGTGGTCGAGATCTGGCTGACCTGGGCCATGCCGGCTGTGTGCATCAGCATCGTCTCCAAGCGGGGAAAGCGGCTCGGGGACCTGCTGGCGGGCACCTACGTGGTTCGCGACCGTCACCGTTCCGCCACGCCCCCCTCCCCTGCTCATGCCGCCGGAGCTGGCCCAGTGGGCGGCGGGCACTGACCTGCGCGGTCTGCCCGGAGAGCTGAGCCTGACGGCGCGGACCTTCCTGCAACGGGCCTCCTCCCTGACTCCCGCCTCCCGTTCCCGTCTGGGGCTCGGGCTGGCGTCCCATGTCCAGGGATACGTCTCTCCTCCGCCGCCCCCGGGCACGCACCCCGAACGGTTCCTCGCAGCGGTGCTCACCGAGCGACGCAATCGTGAGCTGGTGCTGGAGACCCGGGACCGACGCCTGGAGGAGGAGGTGCGCAACGACATGGCGCGCCCGCCCTACGGGATCGGCAGGGAGACACGACGGCACTGACCGCCCCGGGGATGCCTCTCGTGGAGGGGCGGTCCCGGTTCAGGACTGGGGCTCGGAAGCCGTCACAGACGTGCGCAGCGCCTCATGGACCAGGAGGATCGGGACACCGTCGCGCACCGGGTAGGCCAGACCGATGGTCTGGGAGATGAGGGCGAGGCGGCCGGAGTCGTCGACGCCGTTCATGAGCTCCTCCCCGCTCAGAGGGCAGCGCAGAGCGGCCCGGAGCGCTCCGGTCAGGACCGGTGCCCCCGACTCGGAGCGGGAGTCGTCCGCACGCGGGCTCATGCGTCGTCCTTCTGTCCGCGCAGTACCCGCAGATGGCCGCGCCGCAGGATCTCGTCCTCGGCGACCTCCGGCGGGGGCGGCAGCGGGGCGGTCAGGGAGGCGGGCATGATCCCGCCGGGTCGGGGGCGGTGCTCGGCCGGTGAGGGAGACGGGGCGCGGGGCGCGGGAGGCCTCGCGGACGGCGTCGGCCAGGGCCAGGAGGTCGTCCTCACTGGGGGCGCCGGCTCGAACTCGGTGGCCAGGCGGATGATCTGCCAGCCACGGGGGGCGGTGAAGGAGGAGACGTGCTTCTCGCACAGGTCGTAGGCCTCGGGCTGGGCCTCGGTGGCCAGCGGCCCCAGCACGATGGTGGAGTCCGCGTAGACGGAAGTCAGGGTGGCCACGGCTGGACGCTCGCAACCGGGCTTGCGGCAGTGTCGGACTCTTCTCACGCCCGCAGGTTACCGTGCCGCTGCCCGGCGGTCATCCAGACGGCGCCTAGGCTGACGGACGTGACCGACCTGTTCCCCTTCTCGCCCGGACCGATTCCGCCGCGATCCGCCGCTGAGGCCGCGCGGCGTCGGGCCAGGCGTCGTGATCGTCACGGTCGGGGGCTGCGCGGTCCGCTCCTGCCGCCGAACCTACCGGCCTGGCGCACCCGGGCCGAGCGCTTCGACGAGCTCGTCGTGGACTCGGCCCAGGATCTGGCCAGGCGCTGGCCGACCGTGAACCAGATCCAGTTCGCCGTCGAGGAGGTGCCCCCCTCGGATCCGGCGCCGTGGGAGCGCTCAGTGGTGCTGGGGCGTGGCTTCGCCGCGGAGCCGCGCGCGGGACTGCCGGCGCGGGTCGTCATCTACCGGCGCCCGGTGGCCTCACGGGCCACGGACGAGGCGGACCTGGCCGACCTGGTGCGCCGGGTCGTCGTCGAGCAGGTGGCCCTCATGCTGGGGCGCCGGCCCGAGGAGATTGATCCCGACTCGAGGCTGTGAGGGGGGCGGCCCTCCTCCCCGACCAGGACCGACGTCCTTCAGGTGGCCGGACAGATTCTCCGCAGGGCCGCACGAGATCCGCGCGGCTCGGCAGCGGGCTGATGAGCACGAGTCCTCAGCCCAGCAGGATGCGACGCTGGGCCTGGACGGCGGCGTCGGGCTGGGCGGGAATCGTGGAGATGAGCGTGCCGGCCATATCCCCTCCGGCCTGAGCCGTCACGATCGTGGCGGCGGCCAGGCCGCTCGGCGTGCGCGACGTCCCCGAGGAGGCCTCCCGCCCGCCTGCGCTCAGGCGGACGGCAGCGACCTCGGCCGGGACCTCGACGGCGGCGGCGCTGCCCTTGGCGACAGCGACATCCTGGCTCCAGGAGCCGTCGAGGGAGGACAGGGTCACGGTGGCGTCGTTCCCGCTGTTGGCCACGGTGACCGCGGAGGTCAGGGAGGACGCGTGAGGCACCGCCAGGAGGCCGGAGTCGGCGGCACCCGGTAGGGCGGCCTGCGCCCAGGCCTGGTCGTGGATGAGGGCCTGGGAGCGATCCGGGTACTCGGCGGCGCTGCGCACCATGCGCACGGCCGCTCCCACCGGGGTGCTTGAGGTGACCTGCACCCCGTAGGGTGCCTGCGGGCACGCCGGCCAGCGAGATATCGAAGACGGAGCCGGCGTCGACCGTCACCGACTGGGCCCCGGCCAGGGGGCGGGCCCCGTCCTTGGCGAGCATGGTCACCGACACGGTGGCCGGGGCCTGCCCGGGGTTGACGATGCGCACCGCAGGGCTGTCGGAGGAGTCCGCGCCGGTCGTGGCATCGGGAACCTCCCCTGGGAGGCGGGCTCGACGATCTCGACGCCGGGGACCACGAGGTCGGTGCTCGGGGCGGCTCCGGGGGTGATGACGTCGGTGCCGGCGGGCGTCTCCCCGTCGAGGGACTCGGTGACGAGGGTGGGGACCACGGAACCGCCATCGGCCTCGATGGACACGGCGATGCGCGGGTCCTGGCTGCCTTTCGTCTCCAGGGTCAGGGAGGAGGAGCCACCCGCGGGGATGGTGACCTCGCCGTTGCTGGGCAGGCTGAGGGGGCCGATGGATCCGTAGAGGTTCACCTTCGCGGTGGCGGGGGTGGCGCCGGGGTTGGTCAGACGCAGCTCGGCCGATGAGCCGGCCGCGATGGAGCCGCCCACGATCCAGGACATGGCGGCCGGCTGCGCGCAGGGGGCGGTGGTCAGCCCGCGTAGGTCACCGCTCTGGGTCAGGGTGGTCACCGATCCGACGGCGTTGGCGACCTGGCCGTCGGCGGGGACGAGGGCGAGGATGCCGCCCTCGGCGGTGCTCAGTGAGGTGGTGGCGTCGGTGGGGACGGGTTGGTCGGCGTAGGTGGCGGACTGGATCGCCTCGGCCCCGCCGGCAGGGATGAGGGTGGTGGTCGACTCCATGGCGCCGACGTCGGTACCCCGCAGCGTGTTGGTGGGCGCATGGGGGCACACGTAGGTGGTCGAGGCTCCGGGCTCGGCCAGGCTGAGGGCCTGGAGCTGCGGGGTCGGCGCCGTCGGGGTGGCGTGCCCCCACCAGGTGAGACCGCCGACGGCGCCGGCGAGTGCGATCGAGGTCAGAATGCCGACGCCGCGGACGATCGACTGCCCCACGCTGCGGCGGTGCCGCCTGGAGCCGGCCGGAGGCTCCCCGGAGGATGCATCCGACCTCGAGCGCCCGTGAGCCTCGGCGTCGGTGGGGTCGTCGGTCTCGACAGAGGCATCGGCGCCGGTCGACTCGATCGGCTCCTCGCTGTCGTTGTCCACCGGGTCAGCCGCGTCAGCTGCGTCGGCGCTGTCGATGCCCTCGGAGGAGTCCTCGGAGCGCTCGCTCCCGGAGTCGGCGCGGTGCTCCTCACCGGCCTCATCCGCCGCGGTGAGCGCACCGTCGGCCTGGTCCGTCTGGTCCGTCTCCGGAGTGGTCTCGTGGCGCTCCGACGCATCGGAGTCGCGCTGGTCGGCGTGGCTCTCAGAGCCGGGCCGGGGGTCGGTGGGCGAGTCGTTCTCGGCGTCGCGCTCCAAGTGGCGCGCGGTGTCGCCGTCGTGGGGCCGGGTCATGAGGCCACTTCCTTTCCGCGTCGCAGGGGCAGCGCTGCCACGAGGGTCAGGGCCCACACGGTCCAGATCGTGTAGGTCAGGAGTGAGGTGGACCGGCGGACGTGGGTCACGACCAGCTCCCCGGCCTCGGGGCCGACGGTGAAGCCCTGCTTCCAGCCTCCGTCCTGGCCGGGAACGGTGGTGGGCTCGAGGCGGCGGCCGTCGAGGGTGGCCCTCCATCCAGCATCGGCCCGCTCGACCATGACAAGGGTGCGGGTGCCCGCACCGGCGGGGATCCGGGTGCGGGTTCCGGGGCCGGCCCCGGTGGAGGCGACCGTGGTGACATCGCCGCCGTCGTCGATGAGGCTCAGGCGGGCCGAGTCGGGGTGGGCCGACGAGGTGACTCGCCAGGAGTTGCCCGAGGCCGTCTGAGCAAGCTGTTCCAGGCCGGGTGTGGAGGTCAGGCCCACGCGGGCCTCAGCGGTGACGGCGTCGCCGTCCTTGTCCGCAAGCAGGACGACGGCGATGCCGTGTGCCGCCAGGGCATCGGCGACATCCTTGTCCTGTCCGGCGGTGGCGCGGGTGACGAGCTGGGCGAGCTCGGCGTCGGCCGGATCCTCCAGGACCAGGCCCTGGCCCGTGGGTGCCGTGCTCAGATCCGCGCTCCGACCGGCCGTGGGCTTCAGGCGGGGGTCGGCCAGGGCGCTGCCGGCTCGGCTGCGCGCCTCGGCGTTGACCGCACCGGGCAGGACATCACTGACCTGGGTGCCGGGTCCGCGCCAGATGGTGGCCTGGAGGCCCTCGGAGGTGGAGGTGAGCTTGAGGACGCGACCCGCCGTGGCCGAGCTCTGGAACTGCTCAGCGATGATGGGAACCTGCTGGGTCGTGGGGCGCAGCGCCATGACCTGCGGGTTGCTGCCGCCGTGGGCTTGGAGCGACCAAGCGGCACCGACCATCACCGGGGCGAGCAGGATGAGGCAGGCGGCGACGGCGAGGGCCACCGTGATCCGCCGTGAGCCGGCGGCTGCCGTACGCGGCGCATCGCTCGCGGAGGAGGCGGTCTCAGCATCCTTGCGGCTCCTGCGCACCAGGGCCCTGCGGCCGTGGGCGGCGCGCCGGCTGACCATGTCCCAGATGGTCTCCCCGGCGGGCAGAGCCGCGGTGAGGAATCCGCTCAGGGCCAGGGAGACTCCGGCCCCAGCCCACCCGGTCACGGGGGCCAGACCGGCTCCGGAGACATCGCCACCCAGGCCGGTGGGCGTGCGCAGCGAGAGCCCCGCCAGCGCCAGACCGCCGAGGGCCAGGAGGATGCCGGTGCGGGCCGCCCGCACGCGCCGGGAGACGAACAGGCCGACGACGCCGAGAACCGGGACCAGGAGCAGCAACACCCGAACCACGGCGCTCAGGACGCCGGCGGGAACGATCGCGTCGAGGGCGATCGGTGAGCCGGCCAGCAGATCAAGGCTGCTCGGCGTCGGAACGGAGACGGGCAGTCCGATGTCGGTCAGCAGCAGCCGGATGCCCTCGGCCCAGCCGTCCCTCTGCCCCAGTCGCCACGCGCCCCACCAGGCCGGGGCGGCGGTGACAGCCATGGGGACCAGGGTGAGGATGAGCTTGAAGCCGCGCCGCGTCGTGACCGACAGCAGGGACGACGATGACGGCGAGCACGGCCGCGGTGGCCGGGACGGCCGCGACGACGAGGCTCAGCAGCAGTCCGGCGACGGCGGCGGCCGTCGCCGACCCGTAGCCGTACTTCTCGGTGGAGGGCAGGTCGACCTCGGTCTCCGGGGCGGCAGGGTCGGGGACGCTGAAGGACTGCAGGACCTCGCGGGCCGTGGCGAGAGCCGAGGCCGCCCGACCGGTCTCCCTCATCGTCCTCAGCACGGTCCTTGTCGGAGCCGTCACCGCAGTCACCGTCCTTACCGTCGGCGGAGGCCTCGCTGCTCGAGTCCGCGTCAGACTCGGCCGACGCGGCGCCCTCCGCCGTCTTATCCGCCGACTCACCGGAGTCATGCACCGGCCCATCGGCCGCCTCGCGGGCGTCGTCGGAACTCGCCTCGGCCGCTGCCTCCTCGTCGAGGTGGGCCAGGTCGGTGACCCTCTCGGTGGAGAATCGGTCGAGCTCGGCCCGTTCGTCATCAGTGAGCAGGTGCGCCCCCACGAGCCCGGACAGCACGAGGTCGCGCCGGTCGGCGCCCACGGCGCGGGCCAGGGCCAGCAGCGCCCAGGGAAGGACGAGGTGGACCAGGAGCGCGCCGAGGCGCCCCTGCCCCAGGGCGAGCAGCAGACCGGGAGCCAGGGACCACACGAGCGCGGCCCAGGCGCGCAGGGCCACCTTCCGGGTCATGGTGCCGGCGGCGAGCCAGGCCCCCAGAGCGGCGAGCGGCACGGCCAGGAACACGAGGCCGCGCACAAGGGTGCCGGCCCCCATTCCGAGAGCTGGCCCAGCGCCATCGGCGCGGACAGGATCGCCAGCAGCGGCGTGATACCGCCCGGGTAGCCGTCGCCGGTGGCGATCCAGGTGGTCAGGCGGCTTCCCACATCTGCCGCCAGCCGCCGTTGAACAGGGGTAGCGCCCCACCGGTGACAGAACGGGTGAGCAGCAGCCGGGACAGGCCGTAGGGTGCTCAGCGCCGCCACCGCCACCATGACGGCGCCCAGCGTCCGACGTCGGCTACGGGCCAGTGCGGCGAGCTCACGCAGCTCGAGCTCGCTGGGGGCTGCCGCGCGAGCACGGCGCTCCCGTTCCTGACAGGGTGCGGTCACGGCGCACGCCGCGGATCTCGGCCGGAGTGGCGTAGAGGCGTCCCAGCGCGGAGGCGGGCACCTTGGTGTGCCGGGCGAGCCGGCGTCTGGCCGCCTTGATCCTGCGTCCGCGCCCGGCGACGGCCAGGGCCGCGCCGAGCTCGTCACGGGCGAGCGCCGGCGCCTTGGAAGCGAGCCGCCACACGGCCCGCATCGCCCCGAGGATGACGAACCAGGTCAGCAGCAGGCCGATGGGCCGGGTGGAGAAGGCCGCCCAGTTGGTCAGCTGGGCGCTGCGGCGAGCGCGGAAGGATCGCTCGGGATCGGGTGCGGGGAGCCGGACCTCGATGGCCTCGGCATCGGTGCGGGACTCGGGCCGAGAGGCGTGAGAGACGTGGGCGGGCCGGCGCAGTCCCTGGTAGGAGGCCCGGCGATGGCGGATGACGGCGGTGGGCTCGACGATGACCCGGTATCCGGCCAGGCGCGCTGCACGGGAGAGCTCCAGGCCGTCGCCGAAGGGGCCCAGCCACGGAGCGATGCCACCGATCTCCTCCCACACGGCGCGGTCGATGAGGGCGCCGGCGGTCCCCACCGCCAGGACGTCGCTGCGGTCGTCGTGCTGGCCCTGGTCGACCTCGCCGGGGACGATGTCGTTGGCGCGCCGGGCCGATGCCGTGGCGCGCAGCCCGACCTCCAGGAGCAGCTCGGGATTGTCCCAGCCCACCTGCTTGGGGCCCACGATTCCGACCGAGCGCGCGTTGGTCACGGCGGTGAGGAGCTTTTCGAGGCAGTCCTCCTCCGGGGCGGAGTCGTCGTGGAGGAGCCAGAACCACACCTGGTGCTCCGGCGTCTCCTGACTGGCCTGCACGGGCGCCACGAGCTGCTGCTCGTAGGAGGTGATCGGCGAGAGCGCACCGGTGGGGCCGGTGATAGGGACCGGAGCCGGTCAGCAGCAGGTCGCGCACGGAGGTGCGCGATCCGCTTGATGACCCGTCGGTGTCCGAGCCGTCCGTCCCGTCGACGCCGTCTATGGCTCCTGTGCCTCGGCGCCTGCGGTTGCCGGCGGCAACGAGCTCGGCGTAGGCGGCGAGCCCCCGCGAGACTGCGTCACCGAAGCTCTTGGCCTCCTTGACGCGGACGACGCGCACCGCGCTGGCGGTGTCGAGTCCGGAGCTCTCGACGAGCTCCTCGATCGGAGTCCCGTCCCCAGCCCGTTGGCCCGCGAGGCGACGTCGACGACGAGGACGACGTCCGGCGGGCAGGTCTGCGAGGCGATTCCAGTCAGTGTCTGCGCCAGAAACGGGCTCGCCCCCGGCCGACACAACGACGGCCAGGGCTCCTACCCGACTGGCTCCCTGCGCGGAGCCGGTGCGGGTCATACCGCGCGACGCTTGAGCTTGCGCCGTTCGCGCTCCGACATGCCGCCCCAGATACCGAAGCGCTCGTCGTTGGCGAGGGCGTACTCGAGGCACTCCTCACGGACCTCGCAAGTCGCGCAGACCCGCTTGGCCTCACGTGTGGAACCACCCTTCTCAGGGAAGAACGCCTCTGGGTCCGTCTGAGCGCACAGTGCGCGCTCCTGCCACGCCAGGGGTCCCTCATCGACGTCATCGCCACCGCCGAAGAGGAGCGAGAGCACCTCTGCGTCAGGCTCCTCCGGCTGCTTCAGCGGGCCGTCGCCGAGGATGTTCCACATGCTGGCCTCCCTTCGATCCGAGCTTCTTGTCAGTAAGAATTACATGCGTGTGAGACAAGGCCAGTCAAGCCGGGGAGGGAAACTTCACCCTCTCGTGACCATCGCTGCATTCCTTGATATCTCAAGGAAGAACCCCATCTGGCTTACACCATATGTTGACTTCCTACAAATCCCCTGGGAGGTAGCCGCGGCCTGCCTGACAGCAACAAAAGTACGGCTCTCCAGAGAATTTAAGGGGTGACCCCTCACGGCAGCAGGCTGGTCCAACCGGCTGGACAATACCAGGGAGATTCCTGAACGTCAGTAGATCTGCTTCAATCTAGGGCCATGCACGACCCCTTGCTAGAGCTGCTTCCAGGCCCTCATGACGCCGACAGACCGTGGCTGAATTGTTATGGAAACGACGAGCGCGTCGAGTTGACCGGACACGTTCTGTCCATGTGGTTGGCCAAGATAGCGGGATTGATCACATCAGAGTCCACGCCGGGTGACGGAGTCCACGTCGGGCTCCCGCCGCACTGGCGGACGGTGGCCTGGGCCTGCGGGGCGTGGCTGGCGGGGCGGACCGTCCTCCTGGGCACCGGTGAGGAGATCGAGGCCGCCGGCCTGACCCCGGAAGCTGAGCGTCGCCTTCAGCCCGGAGGACCTGTGCGAGGAGGCGGAGGCGCAGGTGCTGGTCCCCGCGGCGTCCCTGGCGCTGCGCTGGCCGGGCGATCTGCCCGCCCTGGTGCTCGACGGCGCCGCGGATCTCATGTCCTATCCCGATCGCTTCACGCCGGCGAGCCTCTCGGCGGAGCTGCCCTGCCTCACTGACCTCAGCAACGACCTCACCGAGACCGGGGCTCGGGGAGGAGCGTTGGGCGATGCACTGCCCGCCAGGCTGACGCGGGGTGAGCTGGTGGCCCAGGTCGAGGCCGTCGCCGGGGGCACCGGGGAACCGGGTACGCACGGGCCTCGCGCCGCCCTGGTGCGTCGTCCCCGAACGGCCGAGGCGCTCCTGGGGGTGCTGGCCGCCTGGAGCACCGGGCGCACGGCGGTGGTCCTGACTCCTGAGGCAGGCGACGACGTCGCCGCGGCCGCGATCCGACAAGAGGGTATCTGCGAGGCTCAGCCCGACTGACGACTCTCCTGCTCATGCAGGTGCAGCAGGTGCGGGCAGCTCTGTACGGGCCGCCCTGCGGGGTACCGGCACCCCATTAAGGGACGTCGGCCTGGATGAGGGTCCCCTTCCCCTCGACGGACAGGCTGCGCTCGTCGGCACCGACGAACACGGCCTCGCCCTGGGCGAGGGTCTGCGAGTCGGTCTGCGTCACCAGGGTCACGGCGCCCTCGACGGCCAGGAGGATGCGCGGCCCCCGCCCGGGAACCGGCAGGCGGCCGTCGGCGGCCACCACGGTGGTGACCATGAGCTCGAAGTCGTCCACCGGCGCGTAGTAGGCGCGGGTGGCTCGAGAGAGATACTCGGGGGCCGGCCGCACCGGGGGCGCCGCCACGTAGTCGACGCAGGCCAGCATCTCGGGGACGTCTATGTGCTTGGTCGTCAGCCCGGCGCGCAGCACGTTGTCGGAGGAGGCCATCACCTCCACCCCGAGGCCGGAGATGTAGGCGTGGACGCTGCCCGCGGGCACGAACAGCGCCTCGCCGGGCTGCAAGGTGACGGGGTTGAGCAGGAGCGCGGCAGCGATGCCGGGGTCGCCGGGGAAGGTGGCCGCCATCTTCAGGACGTTGGAGTCCACGCGCAGCGAGGGCGAGGTGCCGGCCTCGAAGCGGGCCGCGATCTCGGTGACGAGGTCGTCGATCTCCTGGGGGCTGGGGCGAGTGGCGGCCGAGACGACGTCGGAGAAGACCTGCCGGATGCCGTACCGGGTGGGGTTGAGGCGCAGGGTGCGACGCATCCGCCGGGCCAGAGGACTGTCCAGTGCGGCGAGGACCTCGACGGCGCGGCGCGGGGCCCGGAAACCTGCGACGGCCCGGAACCGGGTGAGGGCTAGAACCATCTCCGGCTTGTGGTTGGTGTCCTTATAGTTGCGAGCGGGGTGGTCCAGCGCGATGCCCGCCTCATCCTCCAGGGCGCAGCCCTCGGCCGCCTGCGCCTGACTGGGGTGGACCTGGAGGGACAGCGGCTGCTCGGGGGCGATGAGCTTGAGGAGGAAGGGCAGCCGACGCCCGAAGCGCCAGATGATGTCGTCGCCCAGGAGGCGTTCGGGCTCGGCCTCGATGAGTGCGGACAGGGGCCCGTCCCCGCAGACTCGAGTCGGTCCGGCCGCGTGGGTGCCGTACCAGGCCTCCGCCCAGGGGGCACCGTCATCGGCCATGCCCAGGAGCGCGGGGATGGCCGTCGTCGACCCCCAGGCATATTGCTGACGGGCGGGCTCAAGTCGTTTCATAGCGCCTCACCGTACCGGGAGCGGAACTCAACCACGCCTGCGACAGCACCGTTCGGAGACATTTTCCCTATGAGACCCGACGCAAACAGTCCTGGCCGGGCAGCGCCCCGAGGCTGCCGGAGGCCGGGACCTCAGGGTGCCTGATGAGGCGGCGCCTCAGGCGAGGGCGTCAGGGCGGGGCCCGTCCCACCGCGATGGACGACGACGGCGCCGCGAGCCACAGGCGGGCCCGCGGCGCCGTCCGGGTCAGCAATCAGGGGCTCCTAGCTGTTCCCCTCGGGTGCCGGGAAGGGGGTGACGTCGGCCAGGCGCGGATGGGCCTTGTCCTTGTCGGACAGGATCGCCTCGGTCAGCGGGATCGGCCAGGGGACATTCGCCGTCTCGTCGGCCAGGTTGAGGAAGGTGTACTGGGCGTCAGCCGACCAGTGGTCGTTGACCAGGTAGGTGTAGGCGGTGCTCGGCTCCAGCGTCTGGTAGGCGTTGCCCACGCCCCGGGGCACGAACACGGCGACCGACGGGTCGATCTCGCAGGTGTAGACGGCCCCGAAGGACGGTCCCTCGCGCAGGTCCACCCAGGCGCCGAAGACGCGGCCTGTGGCCACCGAGATGAACTTGTCCCAGGGCTCGGCGTGGATGCCTCGGGTCACCCCGACCTCGTTGTTGAAGGAGATGTTGTTCTGCACCGGCCCGAAGTCGGGCAGCCCCAGGGCCAGCATCTTCTCCCTCTGCCAGTTCTCCTTGAACCAGCCGCGGTTGTCCCCGTGAACGGTCAGGTCAATGTGCAAGAACCCCGGAATCGGCGTCGTCTCGACGGCGAGCGGCTTGCCCAACTCGATCTGCCCCATCAATGGCTCCTTCTGTGTACGTAGTCAACGACGTCGACGTCGCCGCACTGGCAACGCCCTACCGGGGAAGTCTATCGGCGCTACCGCACCAGCACCTCTGAGACAGGACGGCACGGTCGAACGTGCCGCGCACCACGGACATGCTCCCCCGAATCAGACGATCCTGGCGTCATTCGGCGTCCGAATGGGTCATGCTTGGAGTATGCGAGGAATCATTCTGGCCGGAGGCTCCGGCACGCGACTCAACCCGATCACCCTGGGGACCTCCAAGCAGCTGGTGCCCGTCTACGACAAGCCGATGATCTACTACCCGCTGAGCACCCTCATGCTCGCCGGGATCCAGGACGTCCTCATCATCACCACCCCCCACGACGCCCCCGCCTTCCACCGCCTCCTAGGTGACGGCTCCCAGCTCGGCGTCAACCTGTCCTACACCGTCCAGCAGGAGCCCAACGGCCTGGCCCAGGCCTTCGTCCTGGGGGCCGACTTCATCGGCTCCGAGAGCGCCGCCCTGGTCCTGGGCGACAACATCTTCTACGGCCCGGGCATGGGCACCCAGCTGCGCCGTCACACCAACCCCGACGGTGGTGTCGTCTACGCCTACCAGGTCGCCGACCCCACGGCCTACGGCGTCGTCGAGTTCGACGAGGACTTCAAGGCCATCTCCATCGAGGAGAAGCCCGCCCATCCCCGCTCCACCTACGCCGTGCCCGGCCTGTACTTCTACGACAACGACGTCGTCGAGATCGCGGGGAACCTTGAACCCTCCGCCCGAGGCGAGTACGAGATCACCGACGTCAACCGCACCTACCTGGAGGCGGGGCGGCTCACCGTCGAGGTCCTCCCTCGTGGCACCGCCTGGCTCGACACCGGAACCTTCGACTCACTGGCCGACGCCACCAGCTTCATCCGCACCGTCCAGCACCGCCAGGGCCTCAACATCGGCGCCCCCGAGGAGGTCGCCTGGCGCATGGGCTTCATCGACGACGAGGGTCTGCGCCGCCGCGCCGAGCCCCTGGTCAAGTCCGGTTACGGCACCTACCTCCTGGGCCTGCTGGAGCACCAGCGGGCCTGAGCCGAGGCAACGGTCACCAGAACCTCTCGGGCACTGGTGGGCGGGTGGCGCGAACCGGTGCCGCCCGCCCACGGGTCTCAATGACCCCACCCCAGCAGTTCAATTTTACCTCTTGACCTGCTATCTTCGAACACCACAGCATTTCCCTCTTCAGTGAACGAATGGTGGATCCGATGGCAGAAGCCCAGGCACAGCCCCTGTCGCAGTCGCAGTTCGATGTGCTCTACACCCTCCTGCGGGCGGGCGATGCGCTCACCCAGCGCCAGATCCAGACGTCCACCGGCATGTCCCTGGGGCGGGTCAACGCCGCCGTGCGCGAGTGCGAGGCGGCCGGCTACATCCAGGAGCGCCACCTGACCGAGGCGGGCCGGACCGCCCTGGAGCCCTACCGGGTGGACAACGCCGTCATCATGGCGGCGGGCCTGTCCCAGCGCTTCGCCCCGATCTCCTACGAGCGCCCCAAGGGCATGCTCCGCGTACGCGACGAGGTCCTGGTCGAGCGGCAGATCCGCCAGCTGCACGAGGCCGGCATCACGGACGTGACGGTCGTCGTCGGCTACAAGAAGGAGTACTTCTTCTACCTGGCCGAGCAGTTCGACGTAAGGATCGTCGTCAACGACGACTACGTCTCGCGCAACAACAACGGTTCCCTGTGGCTGGTGCGCGACATCCTGGCGAACACCTTCATCTGCTCCTCTGACGACTACTTCACGGACAACCCCTTCGAGTCGCACGTCTACAAGGCCTACTACTCGGCCCAGTACGTCGAGGGCCCCACCGAGGAGTGGTGCATCACCACCGGCCCGGGCGATCGGATCACGGACATCGAGGTCGGGGGCTCCGACGCCTGGATCATGCTGGGCCACGTCTACTTCGACCGAGCCTTCTCCTCCACCTTCCGGCGCATCCTGGAGGAGGTCTACCACCTGCCCGAGACGGCGCCCAAGCTGTGGGAGGCGATCTACATCGAGCACGTCAAGGAGCTCGACATGGTCATGCGCCGCTACCCCGAGGGCATGATCAACGAGTTCGACTCGGTCGACGAGATCCGCTCCTTCGACCCGAAGTTCATCGAGAACGTGGACTCCGAGGTCTTCGACCACATCTCCGAGGCCCTGGGCTGCCGCAAGACGGAGATCTCCGGCTTCTACCCCCTCAAGCAGGGGCTGACGAACCTGTCGTGCCACTTCACCGTGGACGGCGAGGAGTACGTCTACCGCCACCCTGGCGTCGGCACCGAGGAGATCGTCGACCGCCACGCCGAGGCGGCAGGCCTGCGCCTGGCTCGTGAGCTTGGCCTGGATACGACCTTCGTGGCCGACGACGACGCCCGGGGGTGGAAGATCTCCCGATTCGTCCCCGAGGCCCGCAACCTGGACATCGCCAACGCCGACGAGCTCAGGCAGGCCATGCGCATGGCCCGCAGCCTGCACACCTCCGGCAGGACGCTTCAGCGGGACTTCGACTACATCCAGGAGGCGCTGCGCTACGAGCAGCTGATCGAGCGTCACCATCCCATCGATGTCCCCGACTACGTCGAGCTGCGCAGCAAGGTGATGCGCCTCAAGGTCGCCGCCGACGCGGACGGCTTCGAGAGGGTGCCCAGCCACAACGACTTCTTCCCGCCGAACTTCCTGGTGGCCGGCGACGGCCACATCGATCTCATCGACTGGGAGTACGCCGGCATGTCCGACATCGCCAGCGACTTCGGGACCCTGGTGGTGTGCACGCAGATGCGCGTCGGGCGCGCCGACGAGGCGATCGCCTACTACTTCGACCGCACCCCCACTGCTCAGGAGCGCCGCCACTTCTGGTCCTACGTGGTCTTCGCCGGCTGGTGCTGGTACGTGTGGGCCCTGGCCAAGGAGGCCGAGGGCGACGACGCCGGCCAGGAGGTCTTCACCTACTACCGCCACGTCACCGACTACGTCGACGCCCTGCTGTCCTGGTACGAGGACGGTGAGGATGCGGTGCCGGCGATCTTCGCCGGTGATGCTCACTGAAGCGATGCGCGCTCTGGTGCCGCCGGCCGGGCGTGCGACAATGTGCACCGTCTTCCCGCAGGCAGATGAAAGGACGGGTCGATGACCGCCACGGAGGATTCGACGCAGCTCAGGAAGATCCAGCTCGCCGCCACCGCCGCCCTCAAGGAGTTCGACCGGATCTGCACGCTTCTGGGAACCCGGTACGTGATCTACGGGGGGACCGCGATCGGGGCCGCTCGTCATCAGGGCTTCATCCCGTGGGACGACGACGTCGACGTGTGCATGCCCCGTGAGGGACTACGAGCGCTTTCTCGCCGAGGCGCCGGCCGTGATCGCCCCGGCCTTCGAGGTGATCTCCTCCGGCTCTCACCCCGACTACCCGAGGACCTTCGGTGTTCTCGGTCTCGTCGGCTCGACCTTCGTCCCAGGCGTGGCCCGCAACCGGTCGTTCAGGATGCCGTTGGGCATCGACCTGTTCCCCCTGGATCCCATCCCCGACGACCCGAAGGCCTTCAGGCGCCAGGCTCGTGCCACCTGGGTCTGGGGCCGCCTGCTCTTTCTGCTCAGGGACGCCTACACCCGATATTCCGTTGCGCGCCCCCTCAAGCAGGGTCGCCAGCAGCATCATGCACGTCGTCCACTGGAGCCTGCGCGCAGCACGGGTGAGGCCCTCGACCCTGCAGCGCCGCTGGGAGCGCGCCGCGCGCAGGTACGAGGCAAGCGCCTCCAGCCGGCTGGGCGACTTCTCAACGCAGGACCCGGGGCGCTGGTCGGCGTCACTGGAGGAGCTCTTCCCCGCCAGGCGCGTCCCCTTCGAGGACATCACGGTCATGACGGCGCACGATGACGACGCGATCCTCAGACGCGGATACGGCGACTACATGCAGCTGCCCCCCGAGGAGGAACGCGTCAACCACCAGGCCTCCACCGTTGTCCTGGGCCCCAATGCCCCCGTCTCCTAGAGCGGTTCCCGCACCCGGTGGCGACGACGCCTGTCATCGTTCGCAACAACCTTTCATCGCCCCCGTCCCAAAGGGGCCCTTCACTGAGGTCATACCCATTCCGTGAACATCTCATCGAAGAAACCCCGTGAGGAAGCAGCACCGCCTCCTCTGCCGCTGCGCACGAATCTCATCTGGAGCTCGACCGGTTCACTGACCAGGACCATGTGCAACTGGCTGATGACCATCGCGGCCGTCCGCCTCTCCACCGGATTCGACACCGCCGGCATCCTCTCGCTGGCCATGTCGATCTCCAACCTCGTGTTCCCCATCGCGGAGTACCGGTTGAGGACGGTTCAGGTCACAGACGTGCGCGGGGAGCACACGAGCCAGGAGTACCTGGGGATGAGGCTCATCGCCTCCGCGGCGGCGCTCGGAGCAGGCGCTGTCTACACGATCGCCACCACGAACGCCGGCGCGTTCCTCGTCATCATGACTTACACCTTCTCCCAGCTGGTCGTCACGTATCTCGAGGGATTCCACGCCACCGAGCAGCGCAGGATGCGGATGGACTACATCGGCATCTCCTACCTGCTCCAGGGCATTGGCGGCCTCGTCGCCTTCTGCCTCGGAATCGTCCTGTTCAACTCACTGCTTGCGGCAACACTGCTGCTCACCGCCGTCAACATCGGAATCGGGGTGTTCTACGACATCCCCCGAGCACGCCGCTTCGGCCCGATCCGCCCCGAGATCCGCTGGCGTGACGCCACACCGACCTTTGTCCGGCTGTTCCCCGTGGCCATGGTCAATACCGCACTCAGCGTCGTCACCCTCGTACCTCGCCAGCACCTGTCCGATGTCATGGGGGCGGACGCGCTGGGGATATACGCGTCGGTCGCGGTGCCCGCGGTCATCATTCAGGCGACAGCCACGTACCTCTACACTCCTGTGCTGGGCCGGCTGATCGAGCTCATGATGACGGATAAACCCAGGGCCGCCGCCCTCCTGGCACGCATCTGCATGTTCTTCATCGCCGTCGGGGCGGCTTCATGCCTCGCCTTCTGGGTAGCCGGCGACTGGCTTCTGGGACTCGTCTTCGGAAGCGACATCCTCCCCTACGCCTACCTCGTGCAACCGGCGCTTCTTCTGTCCCTGATCACGGCATTCGTCTGGTTCACCAACGACATCCTGCTGGGTCTGCGCGACTACGTCGGCTGCCTGCTGGGCGGCGTGGCCGCGGCCGGCATCACCGTGGCGATCACGAGCCCTCTGACCCGCCAGTTCGACCTGAATGCGCCGACGGTCGTGGGGATCATCGCCAGCGTCATCGCGCTCTTGGTGATGGGGTTGTTCTTCGTCCGGGACTACCGCAGACTCACCCCCATGACACCCGTCTCCCAGAAATGATCCGCTGAGGCCCACCACGATGTCTGATGCCGCCCTTCCCGACCGACGTGTCCCGAGCTCAGGAACTCCTCGCCTGAGGATCGCACTGGTGACCAACACCTATCCTCCTAGAATGGGGGACTGGAGCTCCACATCGCCAATCTGGCTCACAACCTGTCCGATCTTGGTCACCGGATCTGGGTGCTGACGATCGCCTCGGAGCCCGGCAAGAGGATGGACGGCGACATCCGGGTTCGCACGGAGCGCTCGTATCTACCCATTGCCGACGTCATCTCGTTCCCCGCGATCGGGACGACGTCCGCCATCGCACGTTTCCTGCGAGAGCACAGTATTGACGTCGTCTCAACCCATACGCGCTTCTTCCCCATGAGCTTCGTGGGGCTGCGCGCCGCTCATGCCGCCCGGGTCCCAGTCATCCACACGGAGCACGGAAGCGGCTTCGTGGCAACACCCTCCGCGCCCATCGCTGTGGGCTCGCGCGTTGTCGACCTGTCGATGGGCCGCTACGTCCTGCGCCACGCCGATCGGGTGCTGGCCGTCTCCCCAGGCGGCGGCCTTCGCTCAGCGTCTCGGCGCTCGTCACGCGGACGTCTTCTACAACGCGATCACACCTTCCCAGCACACCGGCCCCATCGAGGACAGGCCCGCCCACCTCGTGTTCGTCGGCCGCATGGTGGCCGGCAAGGGTTGGGAGACCTTCCTGGACGCCGTGGCGGCGCTGCGAAGCAGGGGGATAGCGGCGACAGGGGAGATGATCGGCGACGGCGCCCAGCTCGGAGCCGCTCACGAGCGCTGCGAGGCCCTGGGACTGTCCGAGGTGGTCGATGTACGCGGCAGAGTCCCTCAGGAGGAGGTCAGGAGCGCGTTGCGGGATCGACCCTCGTCAACCCGACCACCCCTGTCCGAGGGCTTCCAGACGACGCTGCTGGAGGCCATCTCCGAGCAGGGGCGGGTCGTCACCTTCGATGTGCCCGGAGCTCAGCTGCTGCGCGACCAGGGAGCACCCATCACGGTGTGCCCGTCGAAAACGACCGACTCATTGGTGGCCGGCCTCACCGAGGCCCTGAGCACTCCGCTTCCGCAGGCGTCAAACGACCTGATTCAGGAGTGGACATGGCCGGTGCGCGCGCGCCAGTACGAGTCCATCGCCCTCGAGGTGATCAGCCGGTACGCACAGCAGTGACCGACCCCATATCAGGAATCGGCCCCGCCCGTGTCGTCGCCCTGCGAATCCAGTCGGTTGCGCAGCGCATCGACCTCGGCGCGCAGAATTGCGATCTCCTCGGTGAGCCGGCGGCGGTCCTCGAAGGACTGGGACAGATCAACGCTGAAGCGCAGGGACAGCAGCAGGAGAATGATGCCTGCCACGAAGAAGCCCAGGTTGAGAGGGACGACCACCCCCAGAGCACGGGACACGGCTTCGAGAGCACCGGGAATGACCGAGAACAGAACGCTTCCCACCGCAATGACGATCCACCACGTGGCGTACGCCTCTTTCATTCCTGCGTTGCGCATCTTGAGAAAGACGGACACCAGGACCACCACGCCGAAGGCGGCGCCGAGCAGATAGGTCGAGCTCATTCCCCTTCCCCTTCACGATTGCGAACCGAGGATCGAGGGCGGGTCAGAGCGATCCCGAGCGCCAGGAAGGCCCGAGCGAGAAGACGGGCGGACTTGAGGAAGCCGTGCGAGGGTGTCCCCCCGGCTCGTTGTCGCATCTGCACGGGGAGCTGACGCACAGCCAGACCGTGACGGACAGCGATGACGAGAGCCTCGATGGTGTCCCCGAGGTACTCCGCCGGATACTCCTGAGAGAACAGGTGAATGGCTCGCCGATTCGTCAGCTTGAACCCGGACGTCGTGTCCGTGAGCCGGGTGCCGCATACGCGGGACAGGACCAGTGAGAGCACGTTCATGGCCCACTGACGCGGTCCCCGGACCGCGTAGTCGCCCTTCCCGGCGAAACGCGCACCGATGACGACGTCCGCCCCCGTCTCCCGCATGCACTCGAGCATCGCGGGAATCTCCGCCGGATCGTGCTGCCCGTCGGCATCGGTCTGAACCGCGTACTCATAGCCGTTCCGAGCCGCGTACAGGTACCCGGCCCTCATCGCTCCGCCGACGCCGAGGTTGAGGGGCAGGTCGAGCACCACGACTCCGGCCTCTCGAGCGATAGACGCCGTGGCGTCGGTCGAACCGTCTGAGACCACGAGGACATCCGCCAGCCCTCGCACGGCGGAGGCGATCTCCGCGAGCACGGGGCCGATGACAGCCTCCTCATTCCACGCAGGGATGATGACCAGCATTGGCTGAGGATTCATGAAGCCTGCCGCTCAGACGTACGAGTCAGCATCGAGACCATGATCCCGAAGGCAACAGTCGCGGCGCAGGTGGTGACGAACCATACCAGCATCGGCGACACCGGAACATTCCACCACCACTCAATCCTTTTGTTGAGGTTGAGCTCCCACGGCCCGTTGATGCCGTGAACATACCGCAGCAGCAGCGTATGAAGGCTGATCGTCTGGCACACCGCACCGCAGATGATGACCCACACGGCCTGCGGGAGCGTGAACCACCCGTCTTCATCCTGATCCATGGCGAGCATGAAGAAGAAGGTGGGTGCCAGCAGCGGGAGGATGTACCGAGCCTGGTAGGTGTCAATGACCTCAAAGGAACCATTGGCGTGGAACACCGCCGGGAGCCCCACCATCGCCCCCACGAAGAGCGTGAGGACCGTCCACTTGCGCCACCCACCGCGACGCAAGGACATGGCCACAAAAGCCCCTGCCGCCATAATGGTGAGCACAAAGGGACTGTGAACCGATAGTGGGACGTCATACCATCCCGGATTCCAGGCATGACCCCAGAATCCACCGAGGTACTTCGGCGCGCTCTCGATCCCGACGATCAGCCTCTCCAGGAAGGACTGCTGACCGGCGGGTCCCCGCGAGCCGTCTGAAACATCGCTCACATGACTTGACATCATCATGGAGACAACTCCGACAAGGGCCGCCACGATGATGAGGCACAGCTCCGGCCATCGTTGCCGGCTCCAACGCACCGCGAAGAGCATGACCAGACCGATGATGAACAGGTAGAAGGACGCGTCATACCTCGATGCCAGGCACAAACCGGCCCCAGCAAGCGCGCAGATCATAAGAACGACGCGGGGCCGCCCCTCCTGCCGGGTGGCCATATATATTGCCGAGGAGTACGCCAGCATTCCGGAGATCGCCCACGAGCTGGGATTATTTGACGCGATGAAGTAGATCCCCATAGGAATCCACGAGGCCGCGACCGCACCGATGAACGGCCGCCTCAGCCTCTGAGGGGCGAAGAAGCCAACCACCCCGAGGAGCACAACAGCGATGAGCACATTGACCCCTCGCATCACCAGAATCGATGTCTGCACGTCCTTACCGACGAGAAGGTGGTGGAAATGGTAGTAACCGATCGGGTATCCGCCGTCGTCATAACGAGGGGTCCACGCCATCGTGGTGTCGTCATGCCCGAGCGTACATGCCGCAGACTTATCCGCCTGGGTGATATAGCACCTGATCAGCCCCTCGGACACCGCTACCGGAACACGGACGACCGGCTTGTCATTGACAACACTCGTCTCGCATGAGCCCTCCACCGGACGAGGACACCAGATACTGCCCAGGTGATAGTCGTCGTCGGGTGAGGAGCCGGCCGGCGAGCCGACAGCCCAGCCCAACCCGGTCAGCAGCATGAGGAGAAGAAGGAGCCCGGCGGTCAGCGCCGGACGCCGGGACGACACCGCACCGGTCGTAGAACGATCCGAGGTCGGCAGCCGTAAGTATTTTGCGAGCTTAATCTTCATGCTGGTCTCCGATAGGGCACGGGGATGAGAGGATGCATTCTGATCGAAAATAACTTACATGAGTTCCCGAAGATAAGCGTCCAGGCGCTCCGTGGAATCAGCCGGGGTGAAGCCGGCGGCCTTGATCTTGGTGAGGTCCAGGACGGAGCTCAGGGGACGCGGAGCGATCCCCTCCTGACCAGCGTAGTACTCCTCGGTGGTGACGGGCGTGACCTCATCGGTGCTGTGGCCGGCGCGCTCGTAGACGCGCTTGGCGACGTCGGCCCAGGAGACGACCGGCCCCTCGCCGGAGAGGTTGTAGGTGCCGAACTCGGCTCCCGAGACGAGCAGGTGGATGATGCCCGCGGCCAGGTCGGTGGCGAAGGTGAGACGGCCGGTCTGGTCGGCCACGACGCTCGGGGTGATGCCACGCTCGACCAGGGAGAGCATTGTCTTGACGAAGTTCTTACCGTCACCCACCACCCAGGAGGTTCGCACCAGGTAGTGGCGGGGGCAGACACTGACGGCGGCGTCCCCGGCGGCCTTGGACTGGCCGTAGACGCCCAGCGGTGAGGGGGTCTCCTCCTCGGTGTGAACAGGTGTGGCGCCGTCGAAGGTGTACTCGGTGGACAGATGCACCAGGGTCAGGCCGTGCCGAGTGGCGGCGCGGGCCAGGTTGACCGGGCCAACCGTGTTGGCCCGCCAGGAGAGGCGACGTCCCTCCGGGGTCTCGGCGCCGTCCACGTTGGTCCAGGCCGCGGCATTGATGATGACGTCGCAGCGCGACCAGTCCCATGAGGACATGGCAGCCGTGTCCGAGATGTCCACGTCCGGCAGATCAACGCCGATGGGTTCGAACCCCGCCTGCGGAAGCAGGGCCATGAGCGCCCGCCCCAGCTGCCCGTTGGCGCCGGTGACGAGAACGCGTTGTTGTCCCTCTCTGCGTGACGCACGCGTTCTCCCGCCCTCAAACGACCTGCTCTCGTCCACTGGCCGGCTCTTCCTTCCCAACGGCATTCCGCAAGTTCCGCCTGCATCAGAACCCGCGCCGGAGTCTACACGAGCGAATCGGCCGGTTATGTCGGCTATGTCGCCGGCGCACGGAGCACGGATCCCGCGGAACGGACCCTCCTCATGCGTCTGTCATGATGCTGTTCCCGAGCGCCCTCTAACGGGTCATCGCAGCCCGGTAGGCCTCGACGTGCACCTGGGCGGAGGCCCTCCAGGTGAACTCGCCGGCCCGCTGGGCGGCGGCGGCCCCCAGAGCCCGGCGCCGCTCGGGGTCGGCGTCGAGGAGCACGAGGCCACGGGCGATGGCCGAGGCGTCGGATCCGCAGTAGGCCACGGCGTCTCCTCCGACCTCCGGCAGGCTCAGCTCGCGGGTGGTGAGCACGGCGGCCCCGCAGGCCATGGCCTCGAGCACCGGCAGGCCGAAGCCCTCACCGATGGAGGGGTAGGCCAGGATCTCACAGCCGGACAGGAACCCGGGCAGGTCCTCCAGGGGCAGGTAGCCGGGTCGCAGGAGGGTCATGTGCCGAGGGACCTGGGCCAGGGCGGGCTCGATCTCGGCGTCCCAGCCGGGTCCGCCGGCCAGGACCAGGGCTGGGGCGTCATCGGAGTCGCGGAAGACCGTGACCCAGGCGCGTACCAGGTTGGGGACGTTCTTGCGGGGCTCCAGGGTCCCCAGGAAACCGATGTAGCGCTTGCCCTCCAGGCCGAGGGAGGCCGCCACGCGGGCCCGCTCGGCGTCGTCGACCGGGTGGAACACGGAGGTATCCACGCCGTGGTAGGCGATGTGGAATCGCTCGGGGTCGCCGCCGACGTACGCGATGGTCTCGTCGCGGGTGGCTTGGGAGGGAACGACGAGCGCGTCGGCACCTCGCACGGCCCGCCGGATGGCGTGGGTGAAGAACTTCTGCTTGAGGGGCGAGTGGGCCTGCGGGTGGGAGAAGAAGGTGGCGTCGTGGAGCGTGACGACCACGGGAACCTGGTGCAGGGCCGGGAAGGTGTAGTGGGGCGAGTGCAGGACGTCGGGGCGGATCCGGTGGATGAGGGCCGGCAGCCCGGTCTGCTCCCAGGCCAGGCGGGCACCGCGCGACTCCATGGACTCCGAGACCGGGAAGAGGTGGGCGCGGGGTACCTTGGCGGAGAAGTGCGCCACGTCCCGCTGTTGGACGGCCAGGGCCAGGTTGACGCCGGAGGCGATGAGCTCGGGCACCAGGTCGTCGACATAGCGTCCCACGCCCCGAGATCAGCCGGGATCGCCGTCGCATCGAGAAGAACCTTCATGGGGCAGGCTACCGCGCGCGCGCGCCACCCCTGTACTCTGAGCGCATGAGCGCAGACCACTCCCGCCCGGCGCACTCCCCGGCCCCTCCCCTCCTCCACCTCCCGCACAGCATCGTCCGGCACCAACGGCTCCCGTCGCCCCGTCCGCCCCCGAGGACCGCGGGTGGGCATGGTGGTGGAGCAGCTGTGGCAGCCCGTCCCAGGGGGCTCGGGCACCTACATCGTCGAGCTGGCCAAGGCTCTGCGCGCCCGTCAGGTGCCCGTGGCCGGGATCATCGCCCGCCACCAGGCGGCCCTCTCGCCTCAGGAGGTGGGCCTGCCGCCCATGCCGATGCGCTCCTCCCACCTGCCGCGCACCGCCCTGTACGAGTCCTGGAACCGTCTGGGACTGCCGCGCGCCGAATCCATCCTGCCCGGCGCCCAGCTCGTCCACGCCACCACCTGGGCCCTGCCAGCCACCGCGCTGCCACTGGCCGTCACCGTGCACGACCTGGCCTTCCTGCGCGCACCCGAGCACTTCACCCCGCGCGGCAACGCCTACTTCAGCCGTTCCCTGGAGCGCGTCATCGCCGAGGCGAGCGCCATCATCGTGCCCTCCCAGGCCACGGCCGACGACTGCATCGCGGCCGGGATCGACGCCGCCCGCCTCTACGTCATCCCGCACGGGGTGCGTACCCGCACCGTCACTGACGAGCAGATCGAGAGCTTCCGCACCACCCGGGGCCTCACGCGCGACTACATCCTGTGGACGGGCACGCGCGAGCCGCGCAAGAACCTGCTGGGGCTGCTGCGGGCGTTCGCGCTCCTGACCGAGGAGAGCGACGCCGACGACCTCGACCTGGTCCTGGTCGGTCCGGCCGGGTGGGGTGACGACGCCGTCGAGCGCGAGCTGCTGACCCGCCTGGGTGATCGGGTCCACGTCACCGGCAGGCTCGACGACGACGAGCTGGCGGCCGCCTACTGCGGTGCGCGCGCCTTCGCCTTCCCCTCTATCTGGGAGGGCTTCGGCCTGCCGGTCCTGGAGGCCATGGCCTACGGCGCCCCGGTGGTCACCAGCGCCGGAACCTGCATGGCCGAGGTGACCGGGCAGGCCGGCCTGCTGGCCGATCCCGCCTCGCCCCGCGAGATCGCGGACCGGCTCGCCGAGGCCGTCGGCCCGGCCCACGACGAGCTGGCTCAGGCGGGCCGCGAGCGCGCCCGGACCTTCACCTGGGACGCCTGCGCCGCCGCGCACACCGAGGTGTACAACGCCCTCATCGGGGGTGTGGTGTGACGCGGCTCGTGCGACGGCCCACCGCTCGCGTCGTCATCGTCAACTGGCGCCAGGCCGAGCTGACGATCCGGGCGGCCCGCTCGATCACCGCGCAGCTGGGGGGGCGGTGACACGCTCGTCGTCGTCGACAACGCCTCCGGGGACGACTCGGTCGAGCGCCTGAGCCGGGCGGGTCTGACGGTGGTCCAGTCGAGCAGGAACCTGGGCTTCGGCGCAGGCGTCAACCTCGGGGCCCAAGGCATGAGCGAGGACGTCCTCGTCCTGCTCAACAATGACGCGATAGCCGAGCCCGGCTTCCTCGAGGCGATCGTGGCGCCGCTGAGCGAACCGCCGGCAGCACCGTCCGCACCGGCCACGTCCGCCCAGGGGACCTCGCCGCGGGCGACGCCGGGATCCGCCCCGGCCGCGGCGACGGCGCGGATCCTGCTGGCCGGCCGATGGAAGCCGGCCGTCCCGGGCCAGGACGCACTGGTCTCACCGCACACCGGCAGGTGGACGCGGATCAGCAACGAGGCCGCCGCCCGCGGCGAGGGCGAGGTCCTGGTCAACTCCACGGGCAACCTCGTGGATGCCTCCGGCAACGGTTACGACCGCGACTGGCTGGTGCCGGCCGAGCGGGAGCACTCCCCCAGCCAGGTCTTCGGCCTGTGCGGCGGCGCCTGCGCGATCCGGCGGGAGGCGTGGCGGACCCTGGGCGGCTTCCGTGAGGACCTGTTCATGTACTACGAGGACACGGACCTCTCCTGGCGTCTGCGCGAGCACGGGTGGCGGGTCGTCTACGTGCGCGAGGCGGTGGTGCGCCACGAGCACGCCTCCTCCGCGGGCACCGACTCACCGATGTTCATCCGGGTCAACACCCGCAACCGGATCCTGGTGGCCGCCGCCCACAGCCCTGCCCGCGTCGTGCTGCAGGCGCTGGCCCGCACACTGGTGCGCGGCCTGTGCGGTCCGCGGCGAGGTCCGGTGATGACCGGGCTCGCTCAGGCGGTTGCCGGCCTGCCGAGCGAGCTGTGGCGACGCTCGGGAGCTCCGTCACGACGCCCGAAGCCATCGAGGCGCCGCTGATCCCAGCGCCCGACTGCGCCGATCGTGCCCTACCCGCTAGAGTTACGGAACTGAGACGTAGCCGGAGGTCCAAGCCCTTCAGCAGCGTCGTCAGACACGTCATGTGCCGATGACCGGATCGAGGAGGACCCTAGAAGATGGCTGGACAAGCCGCACGAGCCCCGCGAGTCACGGTGGTGACCCGTACCCGTAACCGTCCCCTGATGCTCAAGCGAGCAGTCCAGTCGGTCGGGGCGCAGTCCTTCCAGGACCTCGAGCTCGTCATCGTCAACGACGCCGGGAGCACCGAGCCGGTGAAGAGCGCCCTGGAGAGCGCCCCCGCGTGGCTGCGGGAGCGCACTACGGTGGTCACCAATGAGACCTCCCACGGGCGTGAGGCCGCCTTGGAGGACGGACTGGCCGCCTCCTCCTGCGAGTTCTTCGCCATCCATGACGACGACGACTCCTGGGAGCCCGGCTTCCTGGCCGCCTGCGTGGCCCACCTCGACGAGCACCCCTGCCATGGGGCTGTGGCGACGCGCTGCGACTTGATCTCCGAGACGGTCTCAGAGGAGGGCATGACCGAGGTCAACCGGGGGATTCTGGCACCGGACAGGGAGAGCTGGACCCTCATCGACACGATGGTGGCCAACTACGTGCCGCCGATCTCCCAGCTCATCCGCCGCGAGGTGGCCGACCGCATCGGCCACTGGGACGGCAACCTGCTGACCCAGGCCGACTGGGACTTCAACCTCCGCCTGCTGGCGACCTCCCCGGTCGGCTTCATCGACGGCGAGCCGCTGGCCCACTGGCACCACCGCGACTCCACCGACGAGTCGGTGGGTAACTCCGTCGTCGTCGACGCCGTCAACCACCGCATCGACAACCTCGCCATCCGGGACCGCTACGCCCGTCTGTCCCTGGACGATGCCGACGCGAAGGCCTCCCCCTCACAGGGCGGCCCGGCTGAGCCTGAGAACCTGGGCCTCTTGCTCGTCTCAGCGGAGTACTACCACCGGCTCGAGGATCGTCTGCGACAGCAGGACGAGAAGATCGAGCAGCAGGGCCAGCAGCTGCGCGAGTCCATGGCGCAGATCAACGACGTCCTGTCCTTCCTGCGCTCCACCGTCGGCGACCTGCACGGCACGACCCTGTTTCAGATCCACGAGATCAAGGCGAAGATCGACCACCTCGAGGCCACGGCCAAGCCCTTGTTCCGCACCGTGGCCCAGAGGATCAAGAGGATCCGGCGGGGCTGAGCAGCGGCCCGCCCCGCCGGGCCTCAGTCCTGCTTGGTGACCTTGACCATGGGGCGCGGCGGGGTGATGCGCTCGTAGTGAGCGCCCAGGGCCACCAGGCCCCCGGACTCCATGCGCGGTCCCGGAATGATGTCGAAGGCGGTGGCCTTCTGGTAGGCGTCGATGACGCTCGAGAGCTGCCAGGGCTGGATGGACCCGGAGATGAGGTAGGCACCCGGCCGCAGCATCATGGCGGGGATGGACACGTCGACGCTGCCCTCGCCCGGCTCGATCCTCTCGGGCTGGAAGCCGTCATCGAGGCCGTGCAGGCCCCACACGAAGATACCCTCGCGGGTGTCGATGGAGCAGCCGAAGACGGGCTTCTCGATCGTCTCCTCGCAGCGGTAGTGCAGGCGGATGGTGGCCTCCTCCCCCGTGCGCATGGAGCTGACCGCCCTGCCCGTGCGATCGAGCAGCTCGATCCGGCTGATCTGGGCCTCACCGCTGCCGAAGCGGGTGCCGATGCCGTCCTTGACCTTCTTGGCGCCGTGAGTGATGTCGGAGTACCTGTCGATGACCTCGGGGGCCGGTCCGATCTCCTTGAGCCGTCCGTGGTCGAGCCAGGCGACCTCGTCGCAGAAGGTGCGCATCTGCGCCAGCCCGTGGGAGACGACGACGACGGTGCGGCCGTCCTCGCGGAACTCGGCGAACTTGTCCATGCACCGCTCCTGGAACTCCATGTCGCCGACGGCCAGGACCTCGTCGACCAGGAGGATGTCCGGCTCGACGTGGATGGACACGGAGAAGCCCAGGCGCACGTACATGCCCGAGGGTAGTTCTTCACCGGCTGGTCGATGAACTCCCCGACCCCGGAGAAGTCGACGATGTCGTCGAACTTGGCCTCGATCTCCTTGCGGCTCATCCCCAGGATGGCGCCGTTGAGGAAGATGTTCTCTCTTCCGGAGAGCTCGGGGTGGAAGCCGGAGCCGACCTCCAGCATGGCGGCCATGCGCCCGCGGGCAGTGATGGAGCCGGTGTTGGGTGCGAGGATCTTGGCGATGCACTTGAGCAGGGTGGACTTGCCCGAGCCGTTGTGCCCCATGAGTCCGAAGGTCCTGCCCTCGGGGATGTCGAAGGTCATGTCCTTCAGCGCCCAGAAGTCCTCGTAGACGCCACGGCTGAGCTGCAGAATGGCGCCCCTTGAGGGACTGGTTGCGGTGTTGGTAGATCCTGAAGCGCTTGGAGACGTCCTCGATGCGCACGGCCGGCACCGTCGAGGATGCTGCGGAGGCACCCGACGCCGACGTGAGTGATGATGCGGACGATCCGGTTGATGCAGTCATCTTACGTTTCAGAGCTCCTCAACGATGCTCGCCGAGTGCCGGCGGAAGAAGGCCAGGCCCAGCAAGAGCATGACGACCGCCCACGCCAGACAGGCCAGCGAGACGGGCAGTGACGGCAGGGGCGAAGTCGTACAGGCAGGATCGGAAGGCCTCAGGAAGGTCTCAGCCGGGTTGAGACGCAGGATCGTGGTGAGCGGGATCGGCCCGCCGTTGATCTGCCAACCCATGTGGAACAGGTCGTTCTGGACGTTGTTGACCATGGTCAGGGGGAAGACGACCCCGGAGGCGTACATCCAGATCTGGTTGAAGATCTGCCACAGGTGGCCCAGGTCCCGGAAGTAGACGGTGGCGACGGACAGAATGAGACCCAGCCCAACGGCGAACATGCCCGCCAGCAGGGTGACGACGAGCAGCGCCGGAATCATGAGGAAGACCCCGGGACCGCCCATGATCATGGCGATGATGATGAGCACGAGCAGCTCGAAGGCGAAGTCCACGGCCAGGGACAGCACCGCGGAGTAGATGAGGACCTGGCGGGGGAAGTAGACCTTCGTGAGCAGTCCTGAGTTGGACACGAGGGCGTTCATGGAGGACATGATGCCGCTGGAGAAGAAGGTCCAGCTGAGCACCCCGATGCCGATCCACAGCGCGAAGGAGTCGATCCCGGAGTTGCGGCCCGGCGTCACACCACCGCGGAAGACGACGCCGAAGATGAGGGCGAAGATGGCGATCGTGGCCAGGGGGTTGATGAAGGACCATAGGCGCCCCAGCGTCGTGCCCTTGAACTCGGAGGAGACCGAGCGCTGGGTCAGGCGCAGAGTGAGGTCCAGTGTCTGGCGGGCGTCCTCCGAGCGGAGAAGTCGAGAGAGCTGCATGGATTCACACCTCCGTCGCGGTGTCGGTGGGCGTGGTTGGAACTGTCTCCTCCTGGGCGTCGATCCAGTCGCACAGGCGGTTGATGCCCTCGGAGACGCTGACCCGGGGCTCCCAGTCCAGCGCCTGGCGGGCGCGGGTGGTGTCGGCCCAGGCGGCGCGCACGTCACCGTCGCGGAACTGGCCGGTCACATGCGGTGCGGGGGCCCCGTAGCGCTCAGCGATCGTCTGGGCGACCTGCATGATGGTGGTGCGCTCCCCCCCAGGCCGATGTCGTAAGGCTCAACGGCTGCCGGTGAGCGCAGGACACCGGCCACGATGGCGGAGGCGACGTCGTCGATGAAGACGAAGTCGCGCACGATCTGGCCGTCCTCGTAGACCGGGATGGACCGGCCGGACCTGGCCAGGCGGGCGAAGAGGGAGACGATGCCGGTGTAGGGGTTGATGAGGGACTGACCGGGGCCGTAGACGTTCTGGAGCCGATAGAGCACCGGGGTCACACCGAAGGAGCCGCACCAGGAGGTCACAAGATTCTCCTGACAGTACTTGGTTGCGGCGTAGACGTTGGCCGGGGAGGCCTTGACAGCGGTGGAGGACTGGACGGCGGGGGTCAGGCCCGCAAAGTCCCACTGCCCGGCCTCGAGCATCGCGTGCGTGCGCTGACCGGGGTAGGAGGGGCGCCGCTCGGCGTCGACCCACTGCCCCTCGCCGTAAACGGCCCGGGAGGAGGCCAGGACGATCTTGTCCGGGCGGATCTCGTGGCGCACGAGGGCGTCGAGCATCTGGGTAGTGCCGACGACGTTGACGCTCGCGTGGCGGGAGGCCTCGGTGAGGGACTGGCCGGTGCCGGTCTCCGCGGCCAGGTGCACGATGACGTCCGGGGCGGCCCCGACCAGAACACGGTCCCAGTCCTCCGCCACCGACACGTCCAGACGGTGCAGCTCCACGCGCTCGTCGAGCTCAGAGGGGCGCCCCTGGGACGGGTGGATCTGCGGGTGCATGTTGTCCAGGGCAACGACACGGTCGAAGGCGTCCGCCAGGTCGCGCGAGATCGCGCAGCCGATGAATCCGGCACCACCTGTCACAAGGCAGGTACGGGTCACGAGGGTCTCCCTTGGGTAGTTGAGTCGGGCCGATGGAGCGCGCATGGGGCACCCCGCGACCTCACCACTATTCTCAGCGTTGCCAGGGCTGATCGTGCCGGCAGATGCCGTTGCCTTCGACACGCCGACGGGTTGCACGCCACTCTCAACGGCCGCCGACGGCTCTCAGCGCTCAGCCTCGGACACCTCGGGGCGCCAGCTCATGCCCGTGAAAGCCTTGGTGACGAAGTCGACGACGACGTCGGTGACTTTCACCAGCGCCACCGACAGGGCGAAGATGAGGACGAACTCGGCCGCCAGCAACATGTAACGCTGAAGGGGGGGAAGAGCCCGTAGACGTCGATCCGCTGACTCAGGTGCCAGATCACCACGTGGTGGACGAGGAAGATCGGGTAGGAGTACCTGGCGATCAGGCCGACGAAGGCCCGAACCGGCTGGATCGCCACGTAGCGACCGGCGACCACGAGGATGAGGAAGGCCGAGATGCCCACGATCGTGGTGCCCACGTCCTCGGGAATCTTCTCGGGAAGCATCGCCGAGACGGCCAGGACCGCTGCCGCAGGAATGACGGTGACCCAGTGAACCCGGCGGACGTAGAGGACGAAGTAGCTGCCGAAGGCCAGCTCGGGGAGCCTCGTGGTGAGGACCATGGAGGAGGGATAGCCCGAGAAGTAACGATGCATGATGACCGCAGTGGCGGCATAGGCCGCCAGAATGACGACGCCGGTGACCACCGGGAAACGGTCAATGGCCCACAGGATCAGCGGAAAGACCACGTAATACAGGATGATGAAACCGATGAACCACTCGCCCAGCAGGTACATCGTACGGAAGTGGAAGTTCAGGGCGAGCCCGTCGATCCCCAGCAGCGTGAAGATGAAGGTCCGGGCCGGGCCGACGTTCGGCGGCCGCCCGTTGGAGATGAGGGTGAGATAGAGCGTTGCCAGGACCCAGGCGGTCCAGAACATCGGGTAGATGTTGAGGAAACGCTTCCTGTAGAACTTCTTGAGATCGATCGGCCGCCGGTAGGTGAGCGTCAGGGCGGCCCCGGAGATGATGAGGAACAGGGAGACGCCCAGAGCGCCCACAGAGATGCCGAAGGGCTCACGGGTCAGGACGTATCCGCCACCGCGCTCATCGAGATGGTGGTTGAAGTGGGCCAGGACGATGAGCAGCGCGGCCAGGGCCCGGATGAGGTCCAGGTAGAAGACCCGGGGCTTCCCGACCGTCTGTCGACTCGATGTCGCCGTATCCGCCACTGTCACCTACCGATCCCCCGGGCCCTGCGGAACGCCCTCAGAAGCGGCCTCTGCAGGGGGCTCGGAATCCAGCGCGCGACCTGCTTCTTGATCCGTTTCCGTTCGACGCCCCGGCTGTAGAGGTTCTTCACCATGTCATCCTCATAGCCGAGAATGCCGTTCTCGGCGACTGCGTTAGTGAAGTCCTGAACATAGTGCGACAGGCTGGTGATCTCGATGCGGGCGAAGGAGTCGGAGAAGAGCCACCCGCAGAAGTAGCCGGAGGCCTGGGCGACATAACCGTAGGCGCGCTCGATGGCGTGGAGGATGGTTCCGTCGATATTGTTCGGCTCAGGTGGGAAGTCCTCCCACTTCCAGCCGTGGTCGAAGAGCGGCTTGAGAGCGGCGGGACGGAACCAGAACATGGTGCCCAGCGGGGCGATGGGCACCTTGTGCTCGTCGAGCGGGACGTTCAGGTTCAGCTCATCCTCCAGGAGAGTCCTGGTGCGCTCGAAGTTCGGACCCCACCCCATGGTGAAGACCGGGAAGTAGTCACCGTGATTGGGCGGGGTGGGCGCTAGAAGCCCCAGACGCGGCTCTGAGTCGAAGGTGGCGATGACGTTCTTGACGAAGTCGCGCGTGGGCAGCAGGTTCTCGAAGCACTTGATCGCGAACCCGTCTCCAACGGAGTAGGGGTTGACCTGGGTGACCTTCTTGTCATGGGTGAAGCAGACCAGGTCATAGTCGTCGATGATGTCCTTGCAGCCCACCAGGAGCGCGCTGACGTCCCGCCCACGGTTCTCGATGAGGCGCACGGTCACGTTGTAGGGCAGATCCTTGCAAGCGGCTTCGACCTGAGCCGCCTTCTTCTCGGAGCCGACAGTGAGAATAAGATCCGTACCCTCGGGCATGGACTTGACGTAGGCGAGCGTGGGTTCCAGGAGATCCATGTAGTACAGGTGCGCGATGAGGGCGACCTTCTGCTGCTTGGGCTCGTGGGTGACCGTCCGCGTGGGCAGGATGTAGGTGAGGTGGAGGGTCTTCACCAGATCCGCCATGTTCATCGAGCGCAGCGCGTTGTCCCAGATGAGGTTCGTGTCGAAGTCGGTGTGGTCGCGCAGGTACTCGTAGAGGTCGAGAGTGGTGTTCCCGGCGGACTGGCGAACCAGGTCCTGGTAGTCGTGGAAGAAGGAACGGCGCTTGAAGATCGGGCAGCGCTTCTCCTCAATGAGCCGCTTGGGAGCGAAGAGCACCGGGGAGAAGGTGTAGCCCTCCAGGTCCTCGGTATTGACGTACACGTCGGAGACAAAACCGAGCCGCTCGAAACGCTGGGTGAAAGGAGCCTCATGAAGGCCCACTGAGTCCTCATAGGAGCTCATCTGGGGAAGGTTGTCCCAGTAGTCCTGGAAGGCCTTGGAGGCAACCAGAGTGCGCCGGTAGGCGTGGAAGTGGGACTGAAGATGGCGAGGGAGGTAGCCTTCGGCAGCATGCCCGAAGGGGTCGTAGGGAACCTCATGGAACCAGGTGATGCCCCAGAAGTCGATGTTACGCCCGGCCATCTCGGTGAACATCTCCTCGAAGGGATGCACCGGCCCCATAATGGTGGCGTTGAACAGGACGACCTCATCGAACTCGACGAGTCTCTCCCAGCCGTAGCTCTCCAGGGCCGTCTTGTAGGCCCAGGCATCCAGTCCCTTGTTCTCCCGCAGGATGATGTTGTCCGTGAAGACGCTCAGCTTGGCGTAGCTCTTGGCAGTCAGCTCACCGTTGACAACGACGACCAGCTCGGAGAGATTCTTGACCATATCGGCGAGGAGGGTCTCCACATAGGAGTCCACGACGCCCTGAGCATCGAAGAAGAAGAAGATCCCAAGTCGCTTCGGGTCCTCACCAAGCGTTGCCATGATGTCCCTTCTGGGCAGTGGTTCGGGCCGCTTGCCGCGGCAGGAGAAAGGGTGGGGATGCGGCTTCTCGGGGCGCGTCAGCTCGCGCTTGAGGAGAGGATACGGCGGATCTTGGCCGGATCGCCCCACACTCCCGGCGAGTCGTAGGGCCGATCCGGGAAGGCCCCGTACTCCAGGGAGATGCCCAGGCCGTTGTCCCGGATGTAGGCCTCGACGCGGTCGGCCAGGGTCATGGGCTCGCCGGTGCAGGCGTTGATAACACCGTCGACCTCGGTCTGGTCCACGATCGCGGCGATCTGCGCGGCCAGCTCATCCACGGAGATGAAGTCGTAGCGGTTCCTTCCGGTGGTGAAGGGGAAGGTGGTGCGCCCCTCCTCGGCAGCGGCCAGGAGCTTGGAGAAGATCGAGTTGCCGAACTTGTCGTCTCCGACGATGTAGTAGGCGCGGATCCACTGGGCGACGGCGTCGTGCGCCCGGGCGGACAGGAAGGTGGTCTCCCGCAGGGCGTTCTTCGCGATGCCGTACAGCGATGCGGGTCTGCAGGGCGAGTTCTCATCAATGGCGCCCTCCCAGTAACCGACCTCATGCATGGTCCCCATGACGGCGAGCTGCTTGAGACCGCCCGCGTAGAGGTTCTCGATGAGATGGACGTGCTTGGCCAGGTCGTCCATGTGGGCGGGGGAGGCGTGCTTGAAGCCGTCGCGCCAGGCCATGTGCAGGACGACGTCGGGACGTCCCATCTGGTCGTAGATGTCCGCATCCCCGGAGAAGAGGTCCAGGGAAACCCTCTCGGCCCGCTCGTCGACGCCGTCGAGACGCAGGTCGAGGGCCTTGACGTCCAGGCCCCGCTCCAGCAGCGCGGTGACGACGTGGCGGCCGATGTAGCCGCCGGCTCCAGTGACGAGAACTGTCTTTGCCATGGTTCTGGATCCTAACAGGTGCGGTGGTGGAACGATCACTTCGTCCTGCCGGAGATGGACATGAGAAGATCGCCACCGACGGTGTTCCCGTTCTCCGTGGTCGGGAACTGGTCGACCGAGGGATTGATCATGACGCGGGCCTTGCCGCCCTCGGTCATCTCACTGGTGATCGTCACGGTGTACTTCTCGCCGCCGCGCAGGACGAGCCCTTCGGCCGGGAAGGTGTGCAGGCCAGTGTGGAGGGAGTTCGCCGGGGCCTCGGTCCTGAAGACCTGGTTGCCGGAGGCATCCGTGACCGCGATATTGACCACCGAGGAGTCGATCCACGGCACCTCGTCCGCCAGGAAGGCGATGTTGATGGAGCTGACCTCCACGGTCGACGGCAGGATGATCGTCTCAGCAACGCTCGCCCTGTCTTCGAGAATGTTGACGCTCCCCGCCTCAGGGGCGTCGGTGGACGCCGAGTACGCCACCGGAACGGCGGGCACGAAGTAGGGAATCATCACGAGCGCGCTGAACCCAGCCGGCATGAGAAGACGCATCCATGCCACCGATCGAGGGACGCGCTCCCCCTTGCCCAGGTTCTCCACCATCTCGTTACGCGGGAAGTTGATGATGAGGATCGCCAGGGCACAGGCGATCATGAAGCCGACGATGAAGGACCCCTGCCGGGCGACTCCCATGGCCTCGAGGAACTGGGCGGGGGTCTCGTACCGAGGGCTGCGCCGTCGGGGCGATCAGGTGGGGCAGAAGCAGCTGAGCGAAAATGTTCCGGTCATACATCGAGTAGCCGCTGAAGGTGTACATCAGGAACACCGATGTTCCCACGCCCGTCTCGAGGAGGGTGTTGAGCAGCATGTGGCGCGGATTGAGGAAGATGATGAGCACCGCGAAGGGCGAGACCATGACGGCCCAATAGGGGTTGAGCGGAACGACCGTCGTGAAGACGAGGTAGACGGCCATGCAGATGTAGACCGCATCGGCCGCCAAGGCCTTCGGCCCCTGAGGGCGGCGCAGGTAGGTGAAGATGACGATCCCGACCATGAACACCACGAAGATCGGGATCATGCTTCCCAGCCACGGTATCCCGACGGCAGTAAGCCTTTGGAGCATGCTGCTCATGAATCCGCCGGTGGACGCCTCGTAGGCCACGTTGCCGTGGTAGAGGGCCCGGCAACCGACCAGACCGATGAGTCCGACGACGAGCTGGAGGGCCACCACGCGCAGCCGTTTCTCCCTCAGCAGCAGGAGCGGCACGAAGATGAAGATGGCGAAGAGCTTGAGCGTGTTGGCGATCGCGAACCACAGCAGGAACCTGCCCAGCTGGCCGCGCATATAGGCGCGCAGGCCCAGCAGGATGAAGAGGATCATGATGATGTCGTACTGAACGATGACGAAGACCGGGACGAACAGCGTCATCGACGACAGGAAGAAGAAGGCGACCCACTTGCTGCGCTGCCGGCCGACTCCGAGATCGCGCGCGATGTCCACCAGCATCTTGGCGGCGGCCAGGGCGGCGACGACCATCATGGTCTTGAGCCACAGCTGCGCCGGGGTCGACAGGAAGTAGTCGAAGCCCGTGATCCGGTAGATGATGTAGTCGGTAGGTTCCACAGCCCGAAGAGCAGGTAGAGCGAGACGTCGTAGACCGCGGGGTGGCCCGTCGTCGTGTGTTCGATCGCGATCTGGTAGAAGTCTCCAACTCGCCCCTGGAACACCGAGTCCAGGAAGTTGAAGGAGTGCTCGAAAGTGGCTCGCACGTCCCCATAGAGGAAGAAGGCGTAGGCGCCGAGCAGGATGACGCCCAGCAGCGCCCAGTCCACAAAACTAGGACGCTCGGTGCTGGTCCACCAGGAGCCGAGGCGACTCTCCACCACGCGCTCGACCGCCCGGCGCCCTCGATCGGCCCCCGCATCGAATATCACGTGAAGCCGTGAGGCGACGCCGGCGGCAGAACGGGGCTTCGGACTACCGGACACGGCTGCGGGCTGGCCGACGATCTCCTCCGCCCCGGCCTCTTGAGTAGCACCGCTATCGATCTTCTCAGCGGTCTTGTTCTCGGCTTTATCCGCAGTATTCTTCGAAGATTTAACGGACACGAGAGCCTACCTGTTCGTCGGAGTGGTGGACGGAGGTCACCTCGGAGGAAGTGCCGAGACGCTCCAGGAGAGCCTTGCGGGAGATGAAGTTGTAGATGAGCACGACTGCCGTTGCAATGATCTTCCCCAGGAAGGGGCTCATTCCTGCCAAGTCGGCGCAGATGTAGAGGATGAGTGTGTTCAGCCCCAGCGCGATGATGTTGAGTACGACGTACAGCGTGAACTCTTTAAGGATACTGACGTTCTCCTGGGCCTCAAACACATAGCGCCTGGAGAGGATGTAGTTGAGAACCACCGAGGTGGAGAAGGACGTCGCACTCGCGACGAGGTGGGGGACGCCCAGCGCGTACAGCACGGTGAAGAGACCGAAATCAACGGAGAAGGAGATGCCGCCGACGACGAGGAAGCGCCCGAACTGCAGAATAAGGGGACGCGCCCCTTCCCGGGAGACGTTCAAGAGGCGGCCCCGCCGGAACGTTCCCGCGGTGAGGCACCTGCGTCCGGTGACGACGTCCCACCCGTCTGGCTCATGCCCGCATCCGCGACGGCGCTTCCGTCGGACTGGGTCAGAGGGCCGTTGCCGCGCCCGAAGCCCGACGGCCCCCTCGGAGGGCCCGAAGTTGAGGCGCTCACCGATCACCACACGAGGCTTGCTGACGACGCGCCCGTTGATGCTGAGAATGTACTCACCCAGGATTCCAATGAAGAAGAGCTGGATGGATCCCAGGAAGAACAGCCCCACGGTACGCGAGGCCTCGCCCACCGGATAGGCGTTCCAATCGATGAGCTTCTTGATCAGGACGAAGACCGCCAGCCCGAGACAGACGAAGCCGACGAAGGCTGCCACGAACGTGGCCATGCGCATGAGCAGCTTGGTTGAACTGGTGATCCCCTGCATGGCGAAGTCGTAGTTGCGCAGGAAGTTGAAGTTCGACTTGCCTCGAGAGGACTGCGCCTGATCGTACTGAACGATCTCCAGCCCGATTCCGTACTCAGCGACGACCGTCTTGAAGTACGGCTGAATATCGCCGACCTCCCGCAGGACGTCGATGAACTCGACGTCATAGAGCCCGTACCCGGTGAAGCGAGCGATTTGAGGAGTGTCAGCGAACCAATCGATGAGCTTGTAGTAGAGATGACGGCAACCCGTCATGATGAAACCCTCGTCGGAGGATCGCCTCTGACCGATGACGACCTTGGCCCCGCCCTCCCACCGAGCAACAAACTCGGGCAGATTCTCCGGAGGATCCTGGAGATCGCCGAAGAGCATGAAGGTGGCATCCCCCCGAGCCGTAGGTGAGTGCAGAGAAGACATTCCGATGGAAGCCGAAGTTACGAGCGTTGAAGACAGCCTTGACCCGCTTGTCCTCACCGGCCAGAACTCGGATCGCGTCACGGGTGCCGTCCGTCGAGTAGTCATCAACGAAGATGATCTCGTAGTCGTACTGAGGAAGATGCGTACGAAAAACCGTGTTCAGCCGGTCATACATCAACCTGACACTTTTTTCCTCGTTATAGCTGGGAATGACGACGCTGATCTTCTTCATAGACAGGTCAAGGTCCTCACGTAACTCATGGATCGAAGCGGGGGCGTCAAGGGGCATGACCGCCCGTGCCAGTGGGAGATGGATGCACGACGCACCCCGCCGTATCTTAACACCTCTTTCAACCTTGTCCGTGACGACGACGGACCTCACGCAAACGCCTGCCGACGGTCGTTGTGGTACGTACCAGGCCTGCGGCACTGCCGGTCACGTAGCGATAGGCGGGCTTGAGGGCGCTGGCCACCTCCGGGTGGCGCACGTCCACGTAGGAGCGCACTCGCGGTCCGAGGCCCGACTCGGGACCGAAGCGAGCCCGAAGGAACCTGACCTGCTCGTCGGTGTAGGCCGGCAGGTCGGCGGTGACGGCCTGCTGCTTGTAGGCCAGGGAGCCGTAGAGCCGCCCGGCCCAGGTGGGGGTGAGGACCTCGCGGGGATGGTAGCCGCTGGACATGGCCGCGTAGACGGTCAGCAGCTCGAGCACCTCGGCGGCACGGGCCCGCTGCAGGCGCTCCACCGACTGCTCAGCGCTGGGGGCGGCCTGCTCGGTCAGCCGCACGAGCTCCTTGGCGCCTTCACTCAGCGTGCGCAGCGCCTCGGGGCGGGCCAAGAACATGGAGCCGACCGGCGCCGCCGGCGCGACCGCGTCCAGGGCGGCCGTCAGACCGAGCCGACGCGAGAGGGCCTCGGCGGCGCCGGCCAGTCCGTCCCACTGCGGCCCGCCGTGCGGCTGGCCGATGTGACAGGCGGCGGGCATGACCACTCCGAGGCTGGGGTGACGCTCGAAGAGGTCGAGGAGTCCGGCCACGTAGCCGGGTGAGGCGAGCAGGCAGTCGAGGACCTGGCGGCGGGCGACGTCGTCCGCCCGCCCCGAGGATCCGGACAGGGGCCCGGCATTGATCGTGAGGACCAGGTCGACTCGATCACCCTCAGCAGTATCGGCAGTGTCGGTGGTGTCACCGCTGTCAGAGGCGCCGGCGTCCCACGCACGCTGGGGGTCCCACAGGTCGTCGCACTCGGCGAGGAAGGCGATGGTGCCGCGCGGATCGAGGTCGCGGACCTTGCGGAAGGTGGCGCGACGCCCGGTGACGCGCTCCAGGTCGGCGGCGTTCAGCTCCTCGGAAGAGGTGACGACCACCCTCCAGTGCTCCGGCAGGCTCACCAGACGCTCGGCGAGGTCATCCGCCTCGGCACGCTCGATCCCCTCTCTCCCGGCTGGGAGGTGGACGACGACGCAGCCCGAAGGCTCCGACGTCGGCGGCTGCGTCCCGGTGGGTTCGGGGACGGTGTCGGGGATGATCTCGGTCAGTCCGGCGTTGACGATGAGGTCGCGGGCGGCCGCGGTATGGACGACGTCGGACAGGATGAGGTCCTCGCTGTAGCCCGCCTGCGCGGCGGAGGCCAGCAGGTCCCCGCCGACGACGGCCTGACGGTCCTGGTGGAGCGGGTCGTGGAAGAGGGCCCGGCGCTTGAGCAGGGGGCAGCCGTCCGCCAGCAGCGCAGGAGCCTCCTCGATGGCCGGGTTGTCCGAGCGATAGCGGTCCACGGGGAAGGCGACCTCGTAGGTGTGGCCGAGCTCGGTGAAATGGCCGGTGAAACGCGACTCGTGCCACTGGATGGAGTCGCGGTAGGAGGAGACCGGCGGCATCTGCTCCCAGTAGGCACGGAAGGCGGGGTCTGTCAGGAGCCTGCGGCGCACGGCGATCCAGTGGGACTGGATGTGGCGGGGCAGCTCGCGCTTGGCCAGGAAGGGGTGGGGGTGCATGACGTCGTGCTCGGTCATGCCCCAGAAGGAGATGCCGCGCCAGTCCTCGGCGCGGGTGAGGACCTCCTCCCAGGGGCGCACGGGGGCGTAGTAGGTGTGGTTGGTCAGGATGAGCTCGTCGAAGTCGGCGAGCCGGTCCCAGCCGAGGTGCTCCAGCCCTGCGCGGTAGGCGCCGACGTCGAGCCCTTCGTTGGGGCGCTCAAGGACCTCGTCGCAGGAGGCCTCCAGCCGCACCCGGTCGACGTCGCCGATGAGCGAGTTGGAGACCACGAGGATGTGGTCGGCGTGGGGGCGCAGGGATGCCAGGACGCGGGTGACGTAGTCGCGGACGCGATCATGAGGATCGAAGTGGAAGTAGATGATTCCGCGGTTTCCTCGGGTCACGTGGGTCCTCTCCGGCAAAGCTGGTCAGAGCAAGTCAGAACAAGTCACAGCTGGTCAATCAGCACGACGCTCGCGGTTCCAGTCTCTCACGCCGAGCCCAGTGCTCACTGAGCCGAGCGGACAGGAAGCGGGGTCGGACTCCCCTGAGGGAGTCCGACCCCGCCTGAGCCCGCTCTGGATCCACGCCGTCAGAACGACTCGTTCAGCCGAAGTAGCGGTCGATCATGGACGCCAGGTCGTTGCCGTAGTTGCGGGCGGTGGCCCAGCCGGCGCCCTGGGGGTTCTCCTGGATGCCCAGGTGCTCCACGTAGACGGCCGATCCCTTGCGCACGTAGGTGAAGCGGGGGTCGACCAGCGAGCGGGAGAGCGCCTGGGGCGTCGCACTCAAGTCGGCGTAGGCCCGCAGATGCTGGACCTGGGCGCGCAACCCGAGCTGGACGCTCGAGAAGGAGGCTCCCGCGGCTCCCCCACCGGTGGCTCCCAGCCCGCCGAAGTTGAACTGCCCGATCGTGACATCGCCTCCGAACTGGAGCCAGGCCGTCTCCTTCATCACCTGGGCGAAGAGCAGCTCGGGGCTGACGCCCTCGGCCACCGCCTCGTCGTACAGGATGGTGAAGAACTCCTGGGCCGTGGCGGCCCCACCCCTGGACAGAGCCGCGGACGGATAGGCGTGGCCCGAGCTGTTGTAGGTGGAGACCATCGTGGCGATGACCTGCTCCCTGCTCGCAGTGGGCGCGGCCATGACCGAATGCAGAGTCTCATAGCCCTGCCAGGCGCCGTCGGCGGCGAAGGTAGACCAGCGACCCTCGATCTTGACGCGGCCGGCGACCATGGTTCCGCCCTTGGAGGCGTCCAGGTAGTACCAGCTGCCGGCGTCAGACACCCACCCGGTCGCCATGGCGCCATCGGACTTCAGGTAGTACCAGCTCCCACCGTCACGGAGCCAGCCCGTGACCATGGCACCGCCGCGGCTGCTGTCCAGGTAGTACCAGCCACCGGCATCGGACACCCACCCGGTCGCCATGGCGCCATCGGACTTCAGGTAGTACCAGCTCCCACCGTCACGGAGCCAGCCCGTGACCATGGCACCGCCGCGGCTGCTGTCCAGGTAGTACCAGCCACCGGCATCGGACACCCACCCGGTCGCCATGGCGCCATCGGCTCCCAGGTAGTACCAGCTCCCACCGTCACGGAGCCAGCCGGTCGCCATCGCCCCGCCCCGACTGCCGTCCAGGTAGTACCAGCCACCGGCATCGGACACCCACCCGGTCGCCATGGCGCCATCGGCTCCCAGGTAGTACCAGGAGCCAGCGTCACGGAGCCAGCCGGTCGCCATCGCCCCGCCCCGGCTGCCGTCGAGGTAGTACCAGCTGCTGCCATCGCGAAGCCATCCCGTGACCATCGCGCCATTCTTGGAGGCGTCCAGGTAGTACCAGCTGCCGGCGTCGGACAGCCACCCGGTGACCTTGGCGCCGTCGGCCCCCAGGTAGTACCAGGAGCCCGACTCCTCCTTCCAGTCGCCGGAGCCACTGATCTGCTGCTGGGCGATGGCGCGGATCGTGCCGAGCTTGGAGTAGCCGACATTGCCGGGGCAGGACGTGTAGCCGACGTCGCGGTGCCCCAGGATGCGGGGCATCGAGATGGTGGAGCCGGCCTGGTAGCGCTCGGTGGTCCACACGTGCAGTCCCGCCCAGCCGTTGGCGTCAGAGATACCGGCTCGATTGAGGAACCATCCGGCCATCTTGCCCACGGCGTTCAGCTGGACGTCCGAGGGGCTGATGCTGCTGTAGTCGCCCATCATGGACAGGCCCATGGTGCCGGTGTTGACGCCCCGGGCGTGCGCTCCGACGCTCATCCTGCCGGCGGGTGCCGCCACGGAGCCGGAGCGCCCCTCGAAGACGGTGCCGTACTTGTCGACGAGGAAGTTGTAGCCGATGTCGCCCCAGTCCAGGGTGACCGCGTGGTAGTAGTAGATGCCCCGCACGATCGAGGCGGACTGCCAGGAGGAGTAGTTGTTGGTTCCGGCTGTGTGGTGCACGACGACGTGGCCCGCGGACGCGTAGTAGGGGTCCCAGCTCATGTAGGAGGCGTTGGCGCCCCACTCGGCGCGCGTGGTCACCGGGACTGGCAGGCCGTTGGCGGTCGTTGAGAGTGGTGCAGCCACTGGCAGCGCGACCGGTGCGGCCGACACAGTGGCCGACACAGTGGCCGACACAGTGGCCGACACAGTGGCCGGCGCAGAGCTCGCGGACAACGCCGACGCTCGGAAGGTCTCGGACCTGATGAGCGGCGTCGTCGCCGCTGGGGCCGACTGGCTGGCAGGCTCGGCAGCCGGCTCTGCAGGACTCCCCAGCACCCCGGACCGGCCGGCCTGGGGTTGTGCGACGACGTCCTCGATGACCGGGGTCGGCGCGGCCTCGGTGGTCGTGAGGTCGCCCGCGTCCAGGACCTCCTCACCCTGGGGCTGGGAGGGGGACGAGGGCCAGCTTGAGCCCGGTGGGCAGTGAGCCGCCGACGACTGAGGCCTGGATCGCGTCGGCCCCGCCGGTGACGAACTCACCAGTGCCGGAGGTGGTGCGGTCGTCGCGTCCGGAGTCGGCCGCCTCGTTGAGGTACCAGGGCGACCAGGTGCCGTTCTCCCTCACGCGCAGGTAGATGCGTACGCCCTCGGGCAGATCAGCGCTTCCGGTCCAGGTGAAGCCGGCTACGAGGAACCGGTTGACCTCGAGCGGATTGGTCAGGAGGGTGGCGTCCGCCTGCGGGTCGGTGGCAGCGGGCAGGATCGAGGCGACGCGTGCGCCGATCCCGTCTGCGGCCTGGGCGACGGCCTGGCGGACGGACCGGTTCACACTGGCCACCAGTGCCGGTCTCACCGACGTGCCGGCGCCGACGCCGCTCCCTCCACTGCCGCCGACACCGCCGCTGGCCCCATCGGCCGAGGGTGTCGACGCCTCGGTGTCCGTCGGGAAGGCGTCGCCGGAACCTGTCCCCGTGCCGGAGCGAGCGTCGTCGAGGCCCGACTGGGCGATCTCGGTGGCCTGCCCGCTGGAGGTCGTCAGGTCGAGGATCTGGACCGGCGCGGGACCGTCGGCATGGCTGGTCGAGCCGCTGCCCGAGCCTCCGGAGTCACCGGCGTCAGGCGCTGCACCGGCCACGGGGACCAGTCCGGACAGCAGGAGCGGCGCCAGGGCGACCAGCCCGGTGGCGCGATACGCGAGCAGACGAGTACTGCGGTTACCGATGCGGCCACTGAGAGGGCCACTGAGACGGTGGTCAGCGCTGCGGCCGACACGATGGCCGGCGCGCTGAGCGACGCGACCAAGAGCGCGAGGGACTTTCATGGGGTTCCTTTGACGGTGATGCCGACTTGGAGTCGGTCAGTCCTCACCATCGGAACCGCCGACGCCGCTCCCTCGAAATGCACAATATTTAATTCCTGAGAGTTTTCCGAGAGATTATTGATAGTTTACTGATATTTTTAGGTGATTCTGACGGTGAACCCCATTCCCTCAGCCCCACCACCGTCCCCGCCGCCGTGTGAATGTCACCTTTTCTTGACAGGTCAAGGTTTCGCCACGCTGTCGATCTACCATTGCAATCTGATTTCGCCACCGCGGACGAAATCCGCCCGCAGGATGCGAGCGGGAGGACCACAGGGCTCCTGTGGCATGATGGCGTCGGCCATGACGGGCGCCCACCGCCCACAGTTCCCATCTATCGGAGCGAGTTCTATGCACGTCCTCATCACCGGAGGCGCCGGCTTCATCGGCGCCAACTTCGTCCACCAGACCCTGGTGCGCCACCCCGACGCCACCGTCACCGTCCTGGACAAGCTCACCTACGCCGGTAACAAGGGCTCACTGACGGACCTCGACGACCGCGTCAACCTCGTCGTCGGGGACATTGCCGACGCCGACGTCGTCGACCCGCTCGTGAAGCAGTCCGACGTCGTCGTTCACTTCGCGGCCGAGTCTCACAACGACAACTCGCTGCGTGACCCCTTCCCCTTCATCCAGACCAACCTCGTGGGCACCTTCACCCTCCTGGAGGCCGCGCGCCGCCACAAGACGCGCTTCCACCACATCTCCACCGACGAGGTCTACGGCGATCTGGAGCTGGACGACCCGGCCAAGTTCGAGCCGACGACGCCCTACAACCCCTCCTCCCCCTACTCCTCGTCCAAGGCCGGCTCCGACCTGCTCGTGCGCGCCTGGGTGCGCTCCTTCGGCGTGGAGGCCACGATCTCCAACTGCTCGAACAACTACGGGCCCTACCAGCACATCGAGAAGTTCATCCCGCGCCAGATCACCAACCTCATCGACGGCGTGCGCCCCAAGCTCTACGGCGCCGGCGAGAACGTGCGCGACTGGATCCACGTCCTGGACCACAACGATGCCGTGTGGGACATCATCGAGAAGGGCCGCATTGGCGAGACCTACCTCATCGGCGCCGACGGCGAGAAGAACAACAAGGAGGTCGTCGAGCTGATCCTGGAGCTCATGGGCTACGCGCCCGACGACTACGAGCACGTCGCCGACCGGCCCGGCCACGACATGCGCTACGCCATTGACAACTCCAAGCTGGTCGAGGAGCTCGGCTGGGCGCCGAAGTTCACCGACTTCCGCTCCGGCCTGCAGGCGACCATCGACTGGTACCGGGACAACGAGGCCTGGTGGCGCCCACTCAAGGCCGAGGTCGAGGCCAAGTACGCCGCTCAGGGGCAGTAGCCACCTGACAACGTGACCGCCTGACACGTATCAGAACCGTCGGTTCATCCGACCGTTTCTGGCAGCCGCCTGGACAATACACTGTGTTTGTCCAGGCGGTATTCTGTGTTCTGTGAGAACTTCACATGGCGCGACGGTGCGCACCGGCATCATCCTTCTCCCCATCGCCCTGCTGGGACCGACCATCATCGGCCTGCCCACGATCACCTCGCCACCCGTCTGGGCCGCCGAGTCTCCCGCAGCGCAGGAGACGGCAGCGCCCCAGCCCCCTGCGGCCACCGACGCCGCCCCTGACGCCGAGACGCCTCGAACGCCTCACGACGAGCCTGCTGCTGAGCCGTCTGAGGCCGCCTCACCCGAGGCGAAGGACCGGGCGGGCGCTGAGGACCGGGCCGCCTCCCCGAGCAGAAGCCCCCGGTCGCTCCGGCCGATGGCATCGCGGATCTCACCGGTACGGGCAGCTGGGTCGCCGTCGGCCAGAAGTGGCAGTGGCGGGGCAAGGACGGCAGCCTCGCCCGGTCGCGCTGGGCCCGGATCAACGGCGAGGTCTACCGCTTCGACGATGACGGAAACATGGTGACCGGCTGGTGGAAGGACGGGAAGTCCTGGTATCACCTGGCCGACTCCGGGGCCCGATCGACCGGGTGGGTCCAGGTGGCCGGAAGCTGGTACTACCTGAGCCCCACCACCGGCATCATGGCCACCGGCGAGCTCGTCGACGGCAGCTCAACCTACCTCCTCCGCAGCAACGGCTCGATGGTCACCGGCTGGCTCCAGCAGGCCGACGGCTGGCGCTTCTACCACCCCAGCGGCGCGCGCGCCCACGGCTGGGCCCAGGACGCCGGAAGCTGGTACTACCTGAGCCCCACCACCGGCATCATGGCCACCGGCTGGCTCAAGGTTGGGACCACCTGGTACTACCTGCAGCAATCGGGCGCCATGGCCACAGGCTGGTTCCAGGACGCCGGCAGCTGGTACTACCTGAACCCCACCACCGGGATCATGGCCACCGGCTGGCTCAAGGATGGGACCACCTGGTACTACCTGGACCCGAGCACCGGGGCCATGATCACCGGGACGCGCACCATCGACGGAACCTCGCAGTCCTTCGCCCCGTCAGGGGCCTGGATCGGCTACCGGGCGCCGTCGGGCTACCTGCAGCCCGTCTCCTCGATCACACCCCTGGGATGGTCGACCAACACACTCAGCTGGGGGATGAACGGCGTCAAAGTTCGCATCGTCCAGCAGCGCCTGGGCCTGTGGCACTCCAAAAAGCTCGCCAGCGTCGACTCATCCTTCGTCTCGGCGGTGAGCAACTTCCAGCGTCGGGCAGGCCTGCCCCAGACCGGGGTGGTGGACGAGTCGACCTGGAACGCGCTCAACACGGGTTTCTCCTGGTGGGTGGACCAGCACCAGGAGACCCCCACATCCTTGAGCGCAACCCGCGATGAGCGCATCGAGGCGATGATCGGCTACGCCTGGAACCAGATGGGCTCCAGCTACACATGGGGCGGGGCCGGCCCCTACGGCCTGGGCTTCGACTGCTCGGGGCTGGTGCTCCAGTCCCTCTACAGGGCGGGCCTCGACCCGCAGCCGATCAACGTCATCAAGCACGGCTGGCCCGACTACCGCACCTCCCAGGAGCTCTACAAGCACCCGCAGATGATGCATGTGCCGCTGAGCCAGCGGCAGCGCGGAGACCTCATCTTCTACACCACGGACGGCGTGGTCACGCACGTGGCCATCTATCTGGGAAGCGACCAGGTGATCCACACCGACTGGATGGGGCGGCCGGCTCGGACCGACCACATCACCGTCTCCTACGGCTGGGGCAACATGACCTCCGACGTCGTGCGCCCCCTTCCCGTGATCGGCCGGGAACCCGCTCGGGCCGGGGCGCCTCGGGGTGTCGAGCACAGGAGCGTCAGAAAGTGACGGGCCAGTGGGGCATGCAGGTGCTCAGCTCCACGTGGGCGTTGGTGCGTGCCTCCAGGCTCTCCTGATACTCGGGGTTGGGCTCAGGGGTGCGCCCCAGCTTGATGTCCTCCTCGGCCTGCGCGTCATCCTTGAACTCCGGGATCTGCCCGCCGGCGAGTCGGCTGGTCGTGGTGGTGTAGGTGGTCAAGGCGGTCACTGCGCTGGTCGCGGTGGCATCATTGCCGGCGGCCGACTGTAACCGGGCGTGGTAGTCGGTCTCCAGGACCTGGGTGAACGTATTCCACGCGGACTGGGTGTCCTCACTGCTCGGCCCCTCGAGCAGGCCGGTGTACGCCTGCCCCTCAGGTGTCTGCTCCAGGGCCTCGACGAGGATCGCGTCCATCTGCTCGCACTGGGTGGTGGGGGCCGTGGTGGCCGGAGGGCCGCTGGGTGCAGTCTGTGCAGGCGTGGAGGCCGTGGCCTGGGCCTTCGACGTCGACGACGAACATGCCACCAGGGAGGCGACCGAGATGAGGGCAAGGGATGTGACAAGGTATGCGCGGACGGCGCGACGGGGACCCATGTCACAAGACTAGTCGACTGAGCCGCTCTTCCCGACCGATGGCACCGGCAGCTGCCGGGACCTCGGCGGTGGGGTCGGTTGAGCGATTGTCATCGACGTAGACACGCACTCACTCCTGTGAGGACTGGGCGCAGAGTACCGGGCCGTCAGTCGCAGGCGGTGATGCGCCACAGGGAGGCGCTGCCCTCGGAGTCGATGAGCTCGAGCCCCTCGGTGGGAACCTGGGTCAGGCGCGCGTCCCAGCGCAGGGGGGCTGCGCCGGTCGCCGAGCCCGAGGCCGTCGCATCCGAACTGCTGTAGAAGTACCTCACGCCCAGCCGGTTGAGAAGGGTGCAGGTCCGGGAGTCCGCCTGCCCCAGGGTGGGCCAGGCGGAGGCCAGGGCATCTTCCGGTGTGCCGTCGTCGGCTCCGGCGCGCGTCGGGTAGACCACGTGCCTCCCGCCCAGGGACCACCAGTAGGTGGCTCCTCGCGATGGAGCCCCCAGGACGACGGCGTCGTCGGGCAGCGAGCTCCGGGAGCGCTGAATGAGTGTGATGGCGTCCTTGGTGAGCAGGGTCCCGTACTGGATGCGCTGCGGGTCGTAGACGGAGGCGACGAGGTTGCGCTCCAAGGGGACTCGCGCCGCCACCGGCAGGAGCACGAGCGCTACCAGCGTGGCGGCCGCGGTCCGCCCCGGCCGGGTCCCGCCGACCCGTGAGACCGTCCGGCGCAGCAGCTCCCACAGTCTCTGCCCGGGCTGCCCGGAACCTGCCTGCGCCATGAGGATGAGGGCGGGCAGGATGGCGAGCGGGAGGATCCGGGCCTTCTGCAGGTACCAGGGCGAGCCGATCTGCCGGCCGATCCACTGGGGGCCGCCCACCAGGACCAGGAGGAACAGCACCAGCAGCCACATGACGAGCCAGGGGCGCTGCTCCCGTCGCACACGCGCCGACCACGCCGCCGCCAAGGTGAGCAGGCCGACCACGATCCCGATGGGCACGGTGGCTCCGGGGGCAGTCCCGTACATCGGCAGGTCGATGAGCGCCTGCCCCAGGGTTGCCACGGCGCTGGCCACTCCCCCGGCAGGTCGCTGGTACCCCAGGACGGAGGCCAGGGAGCTGCGCATGAGCCAGGCCCCTGCGCCCAGGAACAGCACGGCCGCGAAAACTCCGGTCGCGAGGAGGGCCCGGGCGCCTCGGCTGCCGGCGCTGCGGCGCCACAGGGAGGCGGCGGCGTCGACCAGGAAGGGCAGGGTCAGGATCGCCAGGTTGAACAGGCCAGTGCCGTGCGCGGCCACCACACCGCCGGCCGCGGCCAGGGCGAGGAGGACCAGCGTCAGGTGAAGACGCCGCGATGCGGCACCCCGGCGCAGCTGGTCGTAGAGCACGAGGACGCCGGGAAGTCCCAGGACGCTCAGGGCGTAGGGCCACACCGCCAGGGAGGTCATGAGCAGCAACGGGAAACCCACGACTCCGGCGCTGAGCGCGAGCACCGCGGCGACCGCGCAGACCCGTTGCCGTCGGCCGGCTCCGTCCGCCTCCGGCTCACAGGCGGAGTCGAGGCCGGTGACCCGGGCGAGCAGTCCCAGGAGGCTCAGCGGCCAGGTCACCGCGGTCAGGGCCAGGACCCCGGCGGTACTGACCGGGACCGGGCCGCCCGGCGCCAGCGCCAGGATCCCGTGCCAGACCGTGGGGTAGTAGACGGCACGACCGGAGTAGAGGGCGGACAGGCCCCCCAGCATGGAGGCGTTGCCACCCTCTAGGATGGCCGCCACCGCGTTGAGGTGGAAGGTCGCGTCGAAGGCCTGCGCGGGGTAGCCGGGGCCGGGCAGGGCGGACAGGATCATTCCTGCCGGCACGATGACGGCCACGGCCAGGCCACCGGCCAGGATCATCCACTCGGCCCGGCTCCACGGCGCGGTCCGGCGCTCGCGCTCCGATGCGGGGCCGGCGACCAGGCGCACCAGAAGGCTCGAGGCGGCGGTCAGGGCGGCGATGGCCGCCCACCCCCAGGGACGCCAGGTCAGCGCGAGGGCATGGGCGAGGATCTCCGCAGCCCCGATGAGCGCCGAGCCGACGGCGGGGGCCACCGCCAGCGACGGCAGCGCCCCCAGGCGGGCGGCTCGGCCTATGACCCAGCCGGGCACGAGCAGCAGGCCAGCCACGACGAGCGTGGCAGCCACCAGGGTCCAGCCGGAGGCACCGGCTGCTCCCCATGCCGCGGTCGCGGTCATACCTGCTGCCGGGCTCAGTCCGCCTCCTGAATCACTCGCCTCCGCCGATGGTCAGGCGGGCACACCGGTCCACGCGGCGGCATCGGTGGCGCGGCGCCCGTCCAGGAGGAGACGCAGCCCGGGCAGGTCGGCGGGCGTGAGCTCGCGGTACTCGGGGTGGTCGGCCTGGACGATGGCGACGTCGACCGGCTCCCCCCAGGTGGTAGGCGGTCCAACCGAAGCCGGCCAACTCGTCGTCGGTGTACATGGGGTCGTGGACGAGGACCTCGGCGCCGGCCTCTCGCAGGGCCTCCACGGTGGGGAAGACGCCGGAGAAGGCGGTCTCCTTGACCTTGCCGCGGTAGGAGGCGCCCAGGACGACGACGCGCAGTCCCTCCAGCGAGCCGAGCACCTCAGTGGCCCGGCCCACCACGTAGGCGGGCATGGTGGCGTTGAAGGTGCGGGCGGTGCGCACGACTGAGGCGTCGGGGTCGGTGGACAGGTACAGGCGCGGGTAGACCGGGATGCAGTGCCCGCCCACCGCGATGCCGGGGCGGTGGATGTGGGAGTAGGGCTGGGAGTTGCAGGCCTCGATGACGCGCTCGATGTCGAAGCCGGCCTTGTCGGCGTAGACGGCGAACTGGTTGGCCAGGCCGATGTTGACGTCGCGGTAGGTGGTCTCGGCGAGCTTGGCCATCTCGGCGGCCTCGGCGGTGCCCATGTCCCACACGCCGTTGGGGCGGGGCAGGTCGTCGCGCTCGTCGAAGTCGAGAACGGACTCGTAGAAGGCGATGCCGGCACGGGTGCCGGCCTCGTCCAGGCCGCCCACGAGCTTGGGGTAGCGGCGCAGGTCGGCGAAGACGCGACCGGTGAGGACCCGCTCGGGGCTGAAGACGAGATGGAAGTCGGTGCCTTCCTTCAGTCCACTGATCTCCTCGATCATGGGCTTGAAGCGGCCCCGCAGGGTGCCCACCGGCAGGGTGGTCTCGTAGGAGATGAGGGTGTTCGGGGTCAGGTGGGCGGCCAGGGAGCGGGTGGCGTCATCCATCCAGGCGAAGTCCGGCTCCCAGGTGGCGTCGTGGACGAACAGCGGCACGACGAGCACGATCGCGTCGGCGTCGGGGATCGCCTCGGCGTAGTCGGTGGTGGCGCGCAGGGCGCCGTTGCCGGTGGAGGGGCTGAGCGCCGCGAGCTTCTCGGCCAGGTGGGCCTCGCCGGGGAAGGGCTCGACGCCGGCGTTGACGGCCTCGACGACGGCGGGGTTGACGTCAACCCCGATGACCTCGTGGCCCTTGTCTGCGTACTGGACGGCCAGAGGCAGTCCGATCTTGCCCAGGGCGACGACGGCGATGCGCATGCGGGTTGGTCCTTCCGTGGCTTCTGGCGTGGCGGGTCCACCATACTCGTTCATTCGTGCTGCCCGGCCGGCGACCGGGCGTCCTGCCTCACTGGCCGCGCTACTGCTCACCGGAGGGCCAGCACAGGTCGATGCGGTAGACGGCCGCTGATCCGCCCTGGTCCACAAGGGTGAACCCGTTGGAGACATCGACGTCGTAGAGGCCCGGTCGCAGCTTCTCGTTGGCCACGCCGTTGAAGCGCTGCGGCCGGTCGCTGTAGAAGTGGGTGATGCGATGGCGGCGCACGATCTCGCACACCTGCGGATCGAAGTGGATGTCACGGAAATGGGTGCGCAGGTAGAGGCCGTCGGTGTCACTGTCCGCCTGCCCCGCGAACATCCACACCGGGCTGCGTCCGGCCATGAAGGGGAGCATGGCGGTTCCCGCCACGGGGTCGCCCAGCACGTAGGCGTCCGGGGGGGAGCTCTGTGCTCAGACGCTTGATCATGTCCAGCTCGGCGGATGAGACCACCATACGGGACTGACCGTACTTCGGGGAGAAGGCGCCCTTGACGTCCGCTTTGACGGCGGTCATGCTGCTGGCGACCCCCAGGATGAGGACGAGCGCTCCGACCACGACGGGACTGCTCATGATAATCCGGCCGGCCGACGCTCGGCCCGCCGGGTCCCCGGGCCGGCTCGGCTGGGCTTGATCGGTGTTGCCGCCGTCGCCTTCAGCCTCAGCGCCGGCCTGCCCGCCCCGCCGACGCCGCCACGCCAGGAACCAGCCAGTCAGCGCATCCAACCCGAGCGTGACGAGGAGGAGTGCGGGCACCACCGTCATGGCCTTGATCCGGTGCGGGTTGTTGTAGAACACGCCGGTCATGGCCGACAGAACGGGGACCGGGGCCAGCGCCGCCAGGATGAGGAGCATGCAGGCAACCCAGGCCACCACGACGCCCCGGTGGTGCCTGCGCCAGTAGGCCAGCACCGCACCGAGTACGCTCAGGCAGGCCATGATGATGTAGGCGGCGCGGATCTCCCAGCCGCCTCCGCCGTAGTACAGCAGGAACGGGATGACCAGCTTGGCGAACAGCGGATCCCAGCTGCGGTCGGGGCGTCTACCGAAGTGCGCCTGCTGCGGTCCGGGCGCCATGACGAAGACGGCGACCGCGAGAACGACGACGATGGCGATGCTCAGCAGGATGATGCCGCGTCGTCGAGCAACGCGATCGTGCTGGCGCAGTCCCCGGATCCCCGCCAGGACGATCCCCATCCAGGCCACGGCCGCCAGGGGCCAGCCGATGATGATCGCGGTCGCCGGATGCGTGACGACCGAGCCCATGACCGCGGCGGCCGGTGCCGCGAGGACGATGAGGGGGCGGCGTTGGCGCCCCACGGTGATGAGCCATGCGGCACGACGCCAGGCGGCGACCGCCCAGGCGACGGTGGCAGGGCAGGCCGCCAGGGCCAGCCCGTAGGGCCACACGGCCGTGTCGGTCAGCAGCCTGATGGGGAAGATCGGTGTGAGCGCGCCGGCCCCCAGGACCAGGTACACCGATCCGCGGACCTCCGGGAGGATGACCCGGGCCAGGTAGGCCATGCCGATGAGCCACACGAGGGGCACCACGAGCAGCAGGGTGTTGGTGGCCGGGACCACCTGGTACCAGCCGACCGAGGCGAGGGTGACGATCTCGTGCCACACCATCGGGTAGAAGGAGTGGTGACCGTCCATCCCGAACATGCCGGCGTTGCCGTCGAGCATCGAGGCGTTGCCGGTGTGCTCAATGAGCCAGGCCTGGTTGTAGTGATAGAGGGAGTCGGCGGACTGGATCGGCACGGTGGGCGCCGATCTGGGCAGGATCGGCAGGATCATGATGATCCAGGTGACCACGATGGCGACCCACATCAGTGGCTGGGAACCGAGGATGGAGCGGGTGTCGGGCATCTCGGGCTCGCCCGGCGCCCCCATGGAGCTGGAGTACGGGCTGGGCGCCGGCAGCCCGTGCGGGGCCGGTTCGGGGGCGAACCAGGTGCGCGGCGTGAGCACCTGGCCCTTGCGCCTGACCCACAGCCAGCGCCCCACGACGACGACCGCGGCGCACAGGAACAGGTAGGTGATGATGGTGGGCAGGTGCCACCACACGCCCAGGAACCGGAAGAGCACTCCCCCGAGCCCCATGAGCAGGAAGGTCAGGGCCGGAGCGCAGGCGATGCGCGCCAGTCGGAACCGCGCTCCGCCCGCGACGAGGAGCAGCCAGCCGGGAACGAAGGTCGCGGCGATCAGCGCGACCAGCAGCGGCAGGGCGGAGAGCCAGGTCACGATCCAGGTCATGCGCCGCGCACCACCGTCCGTAGATGTCGTGCCACGGCCTCACCGGTGGCTCGCAGGGAGCGGTGGTCGCGCACCCAGGCGTGGAGGCGGCGGGCCCGGGAGGTGTCCTGCGCGGCGATCCGGTCGGCCTCGTCGAGCGCCCGGGTCATGGCCCGGGCGACGTCGTCCTCGGTGTAGTCGGCCACCCAGCCCAGGTCGTGAGCGGTGAGATCCTCGATGACGGGCCCCACCCCGGCGTAGACCACCGGGACGCCGCAGGCCAGGGCGGCCAGCACCTTGGTGGGGTAGGCGAAGTCATAGCCCTGCCCTGGGCGGATGGACACGAGGCTGGCGGCCGCGCCCCGCTGCCAGCGGGCGGCGTCGGAGGCATCCATGAGACCGTGCATGACGACGGCGGGGGCGCCGTCGGGGCCGGGCGGCAGGGCGGAGGCGACCTGGGCGATCTTCTGCCAGTCCGAGCCCTGCCCGATGTAGAGGATCTGGGCGGTGGGGTGAGTGCGCCGCACCTGCTCCAGCGCCGAGGCGAAGATGTCCGCTCCCTGCCACTCCGAGGCGGTGCCGGCGTAGATGAGGTAGGGGCCGGTGATGCCCAGCTCGGCGCGCTCCTCGTCGGAGGGCAGCTCGCCGGTGGGCTCGAAGACGTCGGTGTCGATGCCGTTGGGAACCACGACGACGTTCCGGGCTCCCAGGGCGCGGGCGCGCTCGGCGACCTCCTCGTTGATGGCGATGACGCACCGGGCCCCGCGCATCGCATAGGACTCGGCGGTGCGCACCACGCGGACTACCGCCTCCGGGGCGCCGGTGGAGGCGGCGGCGTCGGACCACACGTCGGGGGCGTACCAGACGTAGGGCAGACGGCGCAGCGCACAGATGGTGCGCGCCACCACGCCGGTGGTGGGCGGTGGCTCGACCAGGACGACATCGGGCCGGAGGCCAGCCCCAGACGCAGGGCGAGGGGCACATCGAAGGAGAGGTAGGGCAGGTAGCCGCGCAGGTAGCCGCTGGCGTCCCGCAGGGCGGGCCAGCGCGAGACACGTACGCCCTTGGGGTCGTCGACCTGGGGCGCCGGCTTTCCGTCCCGCCCGGGAACGGTCGTGGTCAGGGCCCGCACCGGCACGCCGTGGCGGGCCAGAGCGCGCTCGACCCCGTCGAGCCGGAAGGAGGCGGCAGCGGCCTCGGGCAGATGGATACGGGTGGCCAGCAGCGCCCCGCCTCGTGGGAACCGGGTCATGGCTTCCTCTCTGTCTCGCCCAGGACCTGGGCGACGGTGCGGGCCCGGGCCTTCCATGTCTGATCGGGCAGGACCTCGCGCATGCGGCGGCGCACGGCCTCGATCTCCTCGGGGGCCTCCCGCAGACGCCGCAGCAGGCCCCTCAGTGCGCCGGCGTCGTAGTCCAGGACCCAGCCGATCCCCATCTCCTCGACGAGGCGGCCGGTCTGGGTCCCGCGCACGGCGATGACGGGCAGCTCGTGAGCCAGGTACTCGTAGAGCTTGTAGGGGACTGCGAAGTCCCAGTAGGGGTTGGGCTCGGAGAACAGGACCCCGAGGTCGGCCCGTCGGTACAGGGGCTCCAGCTCGGGCCCGGAACGGTGGACGACCTGCGCCCGGCCCTCAGGAAGGAGTGGGGCGTAGTGCTCACGGCTGGCCTCCCAGGTCTCCTGGCGCACGCACAGGGTGACACGGGTCCCAGGCGTGGAGGTCACGGCCCGGAGGCAGGCGTCCAGCCGATAGTTGTCCTGCAGGACGCCCACAAAGAGCAGCTCGAGGTCCCCGCCATCGTCACCACCGTCGTCCTGGCCGCACGCGCCGCTGGGCTCGACGTCGGGTGCCCCGGGCGGCAGCGCGCTCATGCGGGCCCGGTCCACGTGTGGGACGTGGCGAGCCATGGCCTGGCTGGGCAGGAAGAGGTGGAGGCCCACCTTGTGGAAGGCCATGAGCTCGCTGCGGTAGGCGACCTGGAGCCCGGCCTCGAGAATCGGGTTGATGCCCTCACGGAAGCGGGGGAAGCGCCAGTAGACGTCGCGGTAGAAGACGCCGACGGGCACGCCGGAGCGCTGGCAGTGACGGAAGAAGGCGGCGTCGAGCACGGGGTGGACGGGCAGGTGACGAGGCTCGGTCAGCGCGTTGGGGATGGTCGCGTTCTCGCTGTAGACGAACTCGATCCTGGATCCTGCCGCGATCGCCGCTCGCACCCGGGCCATCGCCCGACGTCGCTGCGCGGCGTAGCCGGTGACGTCCATGATCCGGTAGCCGAGATCGGCGAAGGCCTGTCGTATCGCCAGGGGACGCAGCATGGAGGCGGCCACCCGGTCCGGCTGAAGCGGAAAAGGAGCGTGGAAGACCATGAGCCTGTCTGCGCTCATGACGTCACCTCCGTCTTGTGCATGGGTCCCGGCGGCCCACAGTGGGTAGGACTTCCGACCCACGGGATGCTGAGCGATCATCTCACGCCTCACGAGAGCCGATGAGGCGCTTCTCTATTGTCGGGCAACGCTGAAGCCCAGTGGAATCCGCTGGGCGTCATCCGCGTCACGTGTCACAACTGTGACACACTGAGCGCCGGCAGGCGGCGTAGGCGCACCGAGCCGCCGAGGCTGCTCGGCGCCGCGGACCGATCAGAGGATTTCAAAGGATTGAGGGCAACGGTGAGCGTTATCGACGTCGAGCTTCGGCTGACGAGTCCGCAGTGGCAGCAGACCGGGCCGTCGGACGGCACCGCCGAGTCCTTGTGGGTGCGTTGCGACACATCCTGCCCTGATCCGACCGATCCAGAGGTCCTCGCCTCCCACCCGGGACGCCTGACCGCCATCCGGGTCAACGACGATGAGGTCATCCTGGCTCAGGACCGGCTGCGCTCCTGGCCCCTGTTCTGGGCCCTTGAGAACGGGGCCGACGGCCGGCGGCTCATCGTCAGCGACGACGCCACCGCCATACGCAGGGCCCTGAGCGCCCCCCGGCTGGATCCGCGAGCCCGCCGGGAGTTCCTGGACGCCGGTTTCATCTCCGGCACCGACACACTGCTGGCCGGGGTCCACCAGACCGAGCAGGGCGCGATCGTGCACATCGACCGCGACACCGGCCGGGCCCGCACGGTCACCCACTCCCTGGCGCGGTTCTCCGAGGAGTCCGCCATGGTCACCGACCCCGAGGAGTTCTCCGGCCTGCTCCTGGCGGCGCTCGACGCCGGCATGGGCCGGGTCCTGGAGGACCTGGCGGCCCGGCCGGGCTCACCGCGGCTCGTGCTGCCCCTGTCGGGAGGACTGGACTCGAGGCTGCTGGTGGCGTGGCTGACGCTTCACGGCGCCCTGGACAGGGCGGTGGCCTTCACCTATGGGCGCCCCGGAACCCGGGAGGTCGAGGTCTCGCGGAAGGTGGCCGAGGCGGTGGGCCTGGAGTGGCACGCCGTCGACTACGTCCCCGCCGAGCTGCGCGAGGCCTGGCAGACGCAGGAGGCGGCCGACTTCCTGGAGTACAGCTACGCCCTGGGGGCGCTGCCGCACGTGCAGGACTGGCACGCCCTGCGCAGTCTGCTGGAGCAAGGCGTGGTGCGTCCGGGCGACGTCGTCCTGCCGGGGCACACGATCGTGGGCAACATGCACGACGAACACCTCCTGGAGGAACCGAGCGTCACCCGCGGTCAGGTGGCCAAGGCGATCCTCATCCACCACCAGGAGCTCCAGGGGGGACCAGCGGCGCGCCTACACCGACCCCTACCGGGCCGCGAAGGTCCGCGACTTCCTGGCCCTGTGGCCCTTCACCGGCAGCCCGCGTGACGTGCAGAGCATCCTGGAGTCCTACAACGTCCGCGAGCGCCAGACCAAGTACATCAACAACTCCATGCGCACCTATGAGCACCTGGGGCTGGAGTGGGCACTGCCCATGCTGGACGTGGAGTTCTGGGACGCCTGGCACCGCGGCGCCGTGGAGCTGACGGCCACACGGGACTTCTACGCGGTCTTCATCGGGCGCCTGTGGGCCCGGGCGACCGCACTGGCCGCCGGGGCCGAGGCGGACGCCGCCGGCCGCGCCGACGAGGCGGACCTGCCTACTTCGCCGCCACCGAGGTCAGTGAGGAGACGCGCTCGCGGCTCAAGACCGTGCTGTCGCGCCTGCACCTGCTGGGTCTGGCCGAGCGGACCTTCTCGACGTGGGCGACGCTGCACTCGACCATGGCCTTCGAGGCGTTCATCACCGATGCCCCTCTACCGGTGGCGGCGGCCCAGCTCATGGGCGGGCGCAAGCTCCTGGGCTTCTGGACGCGCGCCTTCCTGAGCGACGCCTGGTGCCGGCGGTGCCGGCTGTTCAGCGACCTGCCCGTCGCCACTCCCGCCGAGCTGGAGGCGATGGCCCCGAAGGAATGAACCGACGTTGTCTTCACAGACGACGCGGCTCCGGGTCATCTATGAAGAAGACGTCAGTGAGCGAGGACATCGCCGGCGACCTCCTCGTGGAGGCGACGGTAGGCAGCACCCACCTGGGCCGAGGAGAAGCTGTCCCCAATGGTGGCGGCGATGGCGGCCGCGCCGCGGGGGGCGAGGCGCTCCACGGTCTCGACGACGGCGTCGGCCCACTGCCGACTATCGGCTCCCAGAGGTAGGACCGTGCCGTTGGCGTCGGTGACGTACTCGGACTGACCACCGGCGTCGGAGACGACGACGGGCCTCCCGCTCGTGATGGCCTCGGCCGCCGAGACGAAGAAGTTGTCTCCACGGGTGGGACCGATGAAGACGTCGGCGCGGGCGAGCTCGGCGCGCACGCCCTCGGAGTCGAGGTTGCCGGTCAGGCGGGTGCGCTCGCCCAGGGCGGGGTCGGCGGTCAGGCGCTCCTCGATGTCGGCGCGCAGCGGCCCCTCCCCCACGAAGGTCATCGTGGCCGGGATGCCCCGGGAGGTCAGCTCGGTCAGGACGTCGAGGCAGGCCATGGGGTCCTTGCGCTCCACGAGTCCGCCGACGGTGACCATGTTGATGCCGCCGGTGTCCTTGCCGCCGGGTGGCTCGCTCACCGCGTCCTGGGGCTCGACGATGCAGGGGACGACCGCGGTGGGCAGGCCGCGCCGCAGGGCGCGGATCGGGGTGGCCAGGTACTCGCAGACGGCGGTCACCAGGTCGGGGCGGGCCAGGCCGTGGCCGACGACGGGGATGGCGGCGCGCAGGGCGGGGCCGAGTGTGTCCGGGTTGGTCAGGCCGGACCAGTGCTCGGTGTGGACCCAGGGCAGGGTCAGGGCGCGGGCGTGGTCCAGGGCGGTCAGCGGCAGGAGCGTGCTCATCGCCATGGAGTGCAGGACGTCGGTGCCCGTCAGCGCGGGATGCAGCCGGTCGGAGGTCCGGGCGACGGACAGCGGGTTGGAGGGCTTCATGGGGATGGACAGGACCCGTATGCCCTCGAGGGTGCGGTGGCGGGCGCCGTCGTCCTGGTGGGGCGGGACCAGGTGGATGATGCGCACGTCCTGCCCGGCGTCGCGGATCGCCGCGCTGTCGCGCAGGACGAAGGAGCCCGAGCTGGGTGCCCGGTCTGTGGGGAGCCAGGTGGTGACGACGGTGACGCGCATGCCCCCATGCTAGGGCCTGTCTCGACGCGGGGAGTGCGGCCGTGTGGCATGAGTCCTCGCTCCTGCACTCTGGTGGCGCGCGGCCGCGCATGGCCGCTGCGGCCCGTAGGATCGGCTCATGCGCGTTGTCTCCGTCGTCGGGGCCCGGCCCCAGTTCGTCAAGCTCGCCCCGGTTGCCCACGCCATGGCTGTGGCCGGGGTGGAGCACGTCATCATCCACACCGGGCAGCACTACGACCCGATGCTCTCCGACGTCTTCTTCACCGACCTGGGTATCCCGGCGCCCGACGTGCACCTGGGCGTGGGCTCGGGCGGGCACGGCGCCCAGACCGGGGCGATGCTCGCTGCGCTCGATGAGGCCCTGCCGCCCCTGTCCGCGGACTGGGTCCTGGTCTACGGGGATACGAACTCGACGCTGGCCGCGGCCCTGGCGGCCGTCAAGCTGCACATCCCGGTGGCCCATCTGGAGGCGGGGCTGCGCTCCTTCAACCGGGCCATGCCCGAGGAGATCAACCGGGTCCTGACAGACCATGCGGCCGACCTGCTCCTGACGCCCACCGCGGTGGGGGCCGAGCACCTGGCCGCCGAGGGGCTGGCGAGCAGCACCGTCGTCGTCGGCGATGTCATGACCGACGTGCTCCTCCAGGTGCGCGACCGGGTCTCTGGCTCCCCCAGCCCGGTCATGGAGGAGCTCTCGCTGGCTGAGGGCTCCTACTCCCTGGCCACGATCCACCGGGCCGAGAACACCGACGACGCCGAGCGTCTGGAGGCCGTCCTGGACTCCCTGGCCCGGGTGGACCATCCCGTCGTCATCCTGGCCCACCCGCGCCTGGTGGCCAAGTGCGCCGAGCACGGCCTGGCCCTGGAGAGCCGGGGGTCGCTGCTGATTCATCCTCCGCTGGCCTACCCCGACCTCATCGCCTCGGCGCTTCATGCCCGCGGCGTCATCACCGACTCCGGCGGATTGCAGAAGGAGGCGTTCCTGCTGCGGGTGCCGTGCACCACGGTGCGCCTCAGACCGAGTGGGTGGAGACGGTGGAGCTGGGGTGGAACCGGCTGGTCGAGCCCGGGGAGGCGCTGGTGGAGGCGGCCTCGCGGCCACGGCCGGCCGAGCCCCGGGAGGCCGACGCCCACCCCTACGGCGACGGTCACGCCGCCGAGCGCGTCGTCCAGGAGCTTACCGCCCACCTGCCCGGCTGACGGCCGGGGCCGACGGCGCAAAGCAGGCACTCTCCCGAAGCGCACCGGAGCCGAGCGGCCGGGTCTGAGCTTCTGCGCATCTTGAGAACGGCGATTTGCTGTGGGGACGTACTTTCATCATCGACGACTGCGGTCTGACATCAGTCGTCAACGACAAAGCGCAGTCCTCGCGAGAAAAGTACGTTCTCACTCTCCCTGATTACCGGTAACAGAGCCAGACTCCGGCACCGGAGGCAAGGTCACCTTCACCACCTCGGACAGATAGTTCCTCAGATTCTCCGATTCAATCCCCCCATCATCGCGAATACGATTCACAACATATTTTTCAGGAACTATCAAACCCGACGCCACTGACAATTCATCGACGACCTGCATATTATCGTTATGATAGGAAATCACCCTATCCCCACCCCCTCGAAGCTCCCAATCCACCCAGACCCCCATCACACATTGCAATCCAGCCACCACACTCAAATACTCCCAGACCCCAGAGGGCCACCACCGACGCTTTACCTTCACTGAGCACGCAAGAACCGCCCGCACAAACCACCAGAAAAAAACAATACAGCAACAACACATTTAAAAGAAAGGGACAGCTATAAGATATAGTTGCAGCCCCCAGGACAATAGCGACAAAAACACGACACAAAACCCTTCAACAACCGCATCAACATCAATCCTCCCCATCGATATGACTCGACACTTCAAACCAAGCATCCACACCAACATAATTTCCGGCACAAAACAAAAGAGAGTCATACAAAGAATCGCACCATAAGTCATTCTCACTGCCCCTAAATCAACGAATTCAGTCACCACAAGAATGACAAACGTCAATGCACCCCCCAACAGCCCTGAAAACCTGACCGCGCGATGCCAGCACCCATCAACATCTTTCATCCAAAGACCCCGCACCACCTCCCTGGTGACAATGAACTTCATCGCACCACCTTTTTTTGTATACAGTTCACTGTTTCGCAAATTAAAACAACGCCACTCCCCCACGTTTGCTAGCCTCACAAGAGTGTCCACATACCCTTCAATGGTCCCAATCTCACTTTTCGGGACGAACGCTGGCAGGGTTGCGACAACTAAATACACGACAGAAAGAAATATCAATAATATCCCACTAACCCCAGGCCAACCATTATAGCCAGCCAGAAACCCATAGGCCACAACTACTGCACCATATAGACCAGAAAGAAGCACCAATAAAGAAAACGCCCACCTTTCGCGAGCGGAATCGTCGATCACTTTCTGAAGCCACGCGCGATGAAGACTGGAATCCGCTGGCAACTCTCGAGACCTCCAGCTCATCCCTCTGAGAGTAAGAGCGATTGTTGCTATACCAGCCAGGATCGAGACAGATCCCGTAGCACCTTGATTATATGCCTGTTCGCCAATCCCCTTAAACATCTTGGGAACAACTTCCCTATCCGGGACAGCCAAACATGCCCACAAAACCAACCACGTCACTAGTAGACACAACACGCTACACACCATCACGCGGAATACAGCCCCAAAAATACCCGGACTTGACGGACGTGGACGCTCACGATTTTGAATTACGTCAACATCAGACAAATTCCGAGGAACTACCTGACTTCCATCACTACGAACTGATGAACGCAGACGTAAACGATCGTCAACCTTCTTTGCTCGGGACTTCTTACCTCTACGCTTCCCCATAGCACCAGCATATCTACGGGACAAGTCGGAGCACCAGGGTTTGACGAGCAGATTTACTGCTACCGAATAAACAACTACTGATTCAACTATTGAAATCGCCCTGAATTCAGCCCTCGAGGGCGATGAGGCCGTCGACGAATTCGCGGTACTGGCGCTGGGCGTCGGACATCTCGGCCCAGGTGGCGTGCGCGTCCCGGCTCATGGCCTTGTACTCCGCGTCGCCGAGGTCCATGACGGACTCGATGGCGTCGGCGATCTGCTCGGCGGTGGTCTCCACCGGGATGAGTCGGCCGTTCTCGCGGTCGTGGACGATCTCGCCGGTCCCCCGGCGGCCGTGGCCACCACCGGCAGCCCCGCCGCCTGGGCCTCCATGACGGCCACCGGCACGCCCTCACCGTCGGAGCAGTTGAGGAAGCAGGAGAAGTCCGTCGTCGCATAGAGCTCGCGGACCTCGGCATTGGTCAGGTGCCCGGTGAAGGTGACCGGGGTCGAGTCGATCCGCTCCTCGGCCCGGGCCCGCATGGTGGCCAGGCGCTCGTCGTCGAACTCGCCGATATGGGTCCAGGTGACCTTCCGGCCGCGCTTCTCCAGCTCGGCGACGGCATCCACGATGAGGTGGACCCGTTTGTAGGGCGCCATGTGCGAGCAGGAGACGAGCTGGAAGGGCTCAGTCCGATGCCGCTCGTGGCGCGGGGCGGCCGGCACGCCCAGGCGGCGCACCTCAATGGTGTCGGCCTTGGGGAAGCGGCGGCGCAGGAAGCCGGCCGCGTACTGCGAGATCGGGTAGACCCGGTCCACGGCCCGCATGACGAAGCGGCGCGAGGGGACGTAGCCGCGCGGCGCGTCGGCCTCGTCGACGTCGTAGGCGTGCGCCCGGGAGACGACCTTGACCGGTCTCCCCCTCAGCTCGCGACGTCGCAGCATCCCGCCCAGAGCCGCCCCGGTGAAGAACCAGTAGGAGTAGATGGTCAGGTGACCGGCCCGCTCCAGGCCGAGGTCCGGCAGGAGCCGGCGCATCCGGCCGTAGGCGCTCAGGGCGATCGCCGCGAAGCGCACATCCATCCCGAAGCGCCCGAAGCTCTTCCACGGCGGCGTCTCCACCATCCGCTCCCGTCCCAGCAGGATCTGCGGGGCGCGCAGGATCGCGTGAAAGCGCCAGTCGGGCAGCCGGGAGGCCGGCAGCAGGGCGCAGCGGGCGTTGGCCGGCAGCGCGCGGGTCTGACAGGCCCCCTCGCTCAGGCGAACCGGGACGACGACGACCTCGTCGTAGGCGGCGCACAGTGTCTCGATCTCCTGCTCGAGGAACTCCTCCCCCACCTCGTAGGGGTAGAAGTCGGTGAGCAGGAGCAGGCTGCGTCGGCCCGACCGCTGCGTGGTCGAGCCCAAGTCGTTGCTCGGGCGCGGTGCGTGCGTCATGGTCCCGTGGTCCTTCCTAGCTCTCCTGGGTCTGGAAGCTGCCCACGCGCTTGCCGGCGTCGAACTGCTTGGCGGCGTGGTCGGCCAGGGCGGTATTGGCCACCAGCAGCCCGGCCATCATGGCACCCAGGACATAACAGGTCGCCAGCAGGTCCAGCGGGGACCAGTACAGCCAGGCCAGGGGCAGCGCCGTGTAGAAGACGTTGAACCCCAGCATCCAGTCCTGGTGCTCGGTGACGATGAAGAGATTCGAGATCGGTGAGGTGATGAGCATCATGAACAGCCAGGGGGTCAGCGCGCGGGCGAAGCTCCCGGACTCGGCCCACCGCTGCCCGAACAGCAGCGGGAAGAGCCACGGCGAGAGCACATAGATAAGCGCGAAGGGGACGATCCCGATGAGCACCGCCCGCCTGATGGTGACCCGGACCAGCGGACGCATCTGCCCGGGCTCGATCGTGGAGAGCTTCTGGAAGAAGACCCTGGCCACAGCGCCGTTGATGAGAATGAGCGGGGCATCGAGCACCCCCCACGCCATCTGGAACTGCCCGAGGGAGGCCACCGAGTAGCCCGAGATGAGCAGGGCGATGCCGTTGGTCCGCAGCGCGTCCCCCAGGGCGTTGGGGCCGTTGAGCAGCGGCATGCGACGGTATCGGTGGGCCGCCCAGCGCAGGGACGGCGCGCCCTCAGGGAGCCGCTGCCACAGGGCCTTGGCCTGACGCCCCAGGTTGGCGAAGGCGAAGATCTGGCCCGCCGTGTGCCCGAGCACCAGTCCGGGCATTCCTCCCAGGCCCGCGATCCCGAGAATGAACTGGCCCCCGGTCAGGCCGATCTGCTGCTCGGCCTGGTTGACCGCGATCGCGCGGTAGTCGCTGTTGCGGTTGAACCAGTACTTGAACAGCTCCACGCCGGACATGAGGAAGGTCGTCAGCCCCACCAGCGGCATCCACAGAGCCACCTCGCGCCCCCACTGCCGGGCGATGACGCCGTTGAGCGGGAAGGAGGCCGCCGTTGCCAGCAGCGAGACCACCGTCAGGCACACCATGCCCAAGCGGGCCACGCTCAGCGCCTCGGCCTCCTTCTTGGGCAGCATGATCGCCATGTCGTAGCGCAGCGCGGCGACCGCCACCAGGATCGAGGCCACCGACACGTAGGTCCCCAGCAGCCCCATGTCGTGAGGGGTGTAGACCCGGGCCAGGACGATCTTCATGAGGAAGGTGACGCCCTGGGCCACCGCCGTACCCGTCACCAGCGTCAGCACGTGGCGCAGGAACGGCGAGGAGTCCATGACCGACCGGACCCGGGCGAGCAGCCCCGCCATCGGGCCCGTCGGCGTGGCCGAGCGGTTCAGAGCTCGACCGTCCGGTTCTCGCTCGCCGAGGTCAGGACCGCCTCGACGACGTCGAGCGTGGCCACGCCCTCGGCCATGGTGACGTGGCGCTGATCCACGCCGCGCACGGCATCGCGGAAGCTCTCCTGCTCCAGGGCCAGCGGCTCGCGCTTGGGGATCGCGTAGCGGATGACGTCGCCCTCGCTGACCCCCCGGAAGACGGCGACCTGGTCCCAGGTGGAGGCCACGGTGCCGTTGGCGTGGAAGGTGAGGTCGCCGGTGAGGGTGTCGGCCACGAAGGCGCCCTTCTCCCCGGTGACGATCGTGATGCGCTCCTTGAAGGGGGGTGAGCCAGTTGACCTGGTGGCTGACGACGATGCCGCCCTCGAGCAGGCCGGTGGCCACCATCATGTCCTCGGTCTGCCGACCGGAGCGGTGCGTGACCTGCGCGGCCACGGAGGTGTAGCGGGCGCCGGCCACCCAGGCGGTCAGGTCGATGTCGTGGGTGGCCAGATCCTTGACGACGCCGACGTCGCTGATGCGGGCCGGGAAGGGACCCTGGCGGCGGGTGAGGACCTGGTAGACCTCGCCGAGCTCACCGGCGTCGAGGCGCTCGCGCAGGGCCCGCAGGGCCGGGTTGCAGCGCTCCACGTAGCCGACGGCGCCCACGAGCCCGCGCTCGGCGAAGGCGGCGGCCACGCGGCGGCCCGCCGCGGCGTCGTGGGCGATGGGCTTCTCCACCATGGTGTGGACGCCCGCCTCGGCCAGGGCCAGGGCCACGTCCTCGTGGTAGACGGTGGGGACGGCCACCATGGCGGCGTCGAGCCCGGCGTCGATGAGGGCGTGGACGTCGGGCAGGACCGGTAGGTTCCCGGCCACGCCGAAGCGGTCGCCGCCGGGATCGGCCACGGCCACGAGCTCCATGCCCTCGGTGGCGCGGATGACCCGGGCGTGGTGGCGCCCCATGGAGCCCAGGCCGATGAGCCCCACGCGCAGGGGGTTGTCGGCCGTGCCCTTATCGGACAGGTAGTGGGCTCCGGGAAGGCCGGTCGTCGTGGCCAGGCCGTCGAGGGAGACGTTCTCGCACATGTCAGGCACCCGCCTTGACGGTGGCGGCCACGGCCTGGCCGATGCGCTCGAGGTCCGCCTCGCTCAGGGAGGGGTGGACCGGCAGGGACAGGCACTCGCGGGCGGCCTTCTCGGTTCCGGGCAGCTCGAGGCCCTCGGCGTAGCGTGCCAGGGAGGCCAGGCGATGGTTGGGGATCGGGTAGTAGACGCCGCTGCCCACTGCCACTCCTCGCGCAGGGCGGCCTGGACGGCGTCGCGCTCGGCGGCCGAGGCCCCCTCCAGGCGGATCGTGTACTGGTGGTAGACGTGGGTGTAACCCTCCGGGACATGGGGGGGTGACGACGCCGTCCACGCCCGCCAGCTCAGCGTTGAGGCGCGCGGCGTTGGCCTGGCGGGCGGCGGTCCAGTCGGCCAGCTTGCTCAGTTGCACGCGGCCGACGGCTGCGGCCACGTCCGTCATGCGGTTGTTGAGGCCCACCAGCTCGTTGGCGTACTGCTGCTCCATGCCCTGGTTGCGGATGAGGCGGCAGCGGCGGGCCAGCTCGGCGTCGGGCGTCGTGATCATGCCGCCCTCGAGGCTGGTCATGTTCTTGGTGGGGTAGAAGGAGAAGGAGCCCCAGGCGCCGAAGGTGCCCACGGGCCTGCCGTCGATAGCGGCGCCGTGCGCCTGGGCGCAGTCCTCGAAGACGGCCAGGCCGTGGCGCTCGGCGATGGCGAGGATCTCGGGCATGTTGGCGGGCAGCCCGTAGAGGTGGACCACCTCGATGGCCGCCGTGCGCTCGGTGATGGAGGCCTCGACACTGGCGGGGTCCAGGGCGAAGGTCACCGGGTCGATGTCGGCGAAGACCGGCACGGCACCGCTGATGGCCACCGAGTTTCCGGTGGCGGCGAAGGTGAAGGAGGGGACGATCACCTCCGGGGCACCCCCGGCGCGTTCCCGGAGCTCGCTGGCCAGGGTGGCCACGTGCTGGGCCGAGGTGCCGGAGTTGACGGCCACGCACTCGACGCCGTCGACCACCCGGGCGGAGAACTCCTCCTCGAAGGCCTTGACCTGGGGTCCCTGAACAACCATTCCGGAGGCCAGGACGGCGTCGACGGCGTCGCGCTCCTCCTGCCCGATGATCGGCTTGGCGGCGGGGATGAACTCGCGTGACATCAGTGGGTGACCTCTCGGATGGTGGTGTCGGACTCAGTGCCTGCTTCTTGGTACAGGGTCCCGGTGACGGGGCAGCGCCAGCGCCGGGCGCCGTCGGGACCGGGCTCGGCGGGAGTGAGCGGCTCGCCGGCACGCCCCACCCAGCCGATGCGGCGGGCGGGAACCCCGGCGACCAGGGCGTGAGCGGGCACGTCCTTGGTGACGACGGCGCCGGCGGCCACCGTGGCCCAGGCGCCCACGTGCACGGGGGCGACGCACACGGCGCGGGCCCCGATCGAGGCGCCCTCGTCAATGGTGACTCCCACGGGCTCCCAGTCGGCGGCGGACTTGAGCGTGCCGTCGGGGTTGACGGCCCGGGGGAAGTGGTCGTTGGTCAGCGTGACCGCCGGACCGATGAAGACGCCGTCGGCCAGGCGGGCCGGCTCGTAGACGAGGGCGTAGTTCTGCACCTTGCAGCTGTCTCCCATGACCACGCCCTCACCGATGTAGGCGCCACGGCCCACGGTGCAGTCCCGGCCGAGGACGGCGTGCTCACGCACCTGGGCGAGGTGCCAGATGCTGGTGCCCTCGCCGAGCACGGCCTCCTCGGAGACGTCGGCTGATGGGGCGATTCGGGTGGCCACGGCAGCTCCTGTGCGGACGGCCCGAGCCGCCCTGACGATCGAGTGAGACCGGTCAACCTGGTGGTTGCCGGGGCCGTGCCACTCCGGTCGCCGGGGCGGCGGCGGGCGCTGCACGACCGGCCCCATCCTAGGGGACGCGCCCGCTTCAGACGACGCCTGGGCGTGACCCGGACGAGACCTAACCCACCAACTCCCGCCGGCCCGGGATACCGCAAGCCGAACGGAGCCGCGTTGTCGCGTGCGAGAATGCAGAAGTGACTACCTCCAACGCGACACGGGCCGACGAGTCCGCCCCGGTGCCTCAGATCACCGACACCTGGCTCGTCATTCCCCTGTACAACGAGGCGACCGTCGTCCGTGAGGTCGTCTCCCAGGCCCGCGAGATCTTCCCCTACGTCGTCGTCGTCGACGACGGCTCCAAGGACGACTCGGCCCGTGAGGCGGCCGCCGCGGGAGCCGTCGTCGTGCGTCACCCGATCAACCTCGGCCAGGGCGCGGCGCTGCAGACGGGCTTCTCCTACGTCCTGGAGAAGACGAACGCCGACTACGTCGTCACCTTCGACGCCGATGGTCAGCACTCCGCGACCGACGCCGCGGCCATGGTCGCCGCGGCGCGCGAGGAGAGGCTCGCCGTCGTTCTCGGATCGCGTTTCCTGGAGGGTCCCTCCCCGGTGGGATGGCTCAAGCGGCTCGTCCTGCGCACGGCGGCGGCGGTCAGCTCACACACGTCCGGCATGCGTCTGACCGACGCTCACAACGGTCTGAGGGTCATCCGCCGCGACGTCCTGGCGCGCCTGGACCTCAAGCAGAACCGGATGGCGCACGCCAGCGAGATCATCCGCCAGATCGGCGCCACCGGGCTGCCCTGGCGGGAGTTCCCGGGTGCACATCGTCTACACGGAGTACTCCCGCTCCAAGGGCCAGTCCCTGTGGAACTCGGTCAACATCCTGGTCGACCTGCTCTTCTCCTGAGCACTCCCTCCCGAGCCCGGTACGGAAGGCACAGAGCCATGATTCTTCAGATCGCCACCCAGATCGCCCCGACGACGAACCGTCAGTTCCTCATTCAGGCCGTCCTCATCCTGGCCGTGGCGGCCGTGGGCTGGATGATGCTGCGCACCCCCGGCCGGGGCCCGTCATCAGGCCGGCCGCCGGCTGGCGACCCTGGCCTTCGTGGCCTTCGCCATCGTCGCGATCGTCTTCCCCTCGGTCTTGACCGGCATCGCCCACATGGTAGGGGTCGGTCGTGGCACGGACCTGCTGCTGTACGCCCTGGTCATCGCCTTCCTGGCGCAGATCCTGTCCTCCTTCCGGCGCAATGGCGCACGCGAGCGGCAGATCACGCACCTGGCGCGGCGCATCGCCTTGGACGACGCTCCCGAGCCGCCCGCCGCGGCCAGGCTCACCCCGAGGAGCAGGGAGCCTCAGCCTCAATGAGCCGCTTCCGCCTCGGCGTCGGCTCAGTGCCGGGAGGCGCGCACCTCGAGCTCCTCGCGCAGGCGCAGCCCGCCGCAGAGCGCCCAGCGCACCGGTGCCTGCCACGGGGCGTCGTAGACCCCGGAGAGGTAGTGGCGGGCCGAGGCGTGGTGGGCCCGGATCATCTTCTCGGGGCGGGCCTTCCAGCTGGCCCCCTGCTCATGGATGACGACGGAGTCGTAGACCTGCACATTCAGCCAGCCGGCCCTCCCGACCCGCTCCCCCAGGTCCACGTCCTCGAAGAACATGAAGTAGTCGTCGTCGAATCCACCCAGGCGTCTCCAGGCGGCCGCCGGTAGCAGCAGGCACGCCCCGGAGAGCCATCCCACTGTCCGCGACCCGCCCGAGCCGCCCTGAGCGGCGGTGTGGTAGGCCGCGGAGAAGGGGTTGGACGGCCAGACCTTGCCCAGGACGGCATGGCCGGCACCCTTGACCAGGGAGGGCAGGGCCCGCCCGGAGGGGTAGACGGTGCCGTCGGTGTTGAGCAGGAGCGGCCCCAGGCACCCGGCGGCGGGATTCGCCAGACCCGCGTCGATGAGGACGTCGAGGCTGCCCGGCTTCCAGACGAGGTCGGGGTTGGCCACCACGACCCAGTCCTCCTGAAGGTCGGCGGCCGCCAGATTGGCACCGGCCCCGTAGCCGAGGTTGTCTCCGTTGCCGACGACGCGGGCCCCGTGGCGCTGGGCGGCGGCGGTGACGACGTCGTGCTCGGTCCCGTTGTCCGCGATGACGACGACGAGCCGGCGCGACGTGGCCGTGGCCAGGGAGGCCAGGAAGCGATCGAGCTCCTCGCCGGGATTGAAGGCCACGGTGACGACTCGCACGCTCTGCTCATCGGGCGCGCTGGAGCCGAGACGCCGGCAGAGCCCAGGTCCGCCTGACTGTCCGATTGGCTGATTCCACCAACCTCGGTTTCAGATGTCCCCACCTCGCAGGGTGCACCGGGCTGGGCGCCGGAGGGGCTCTCTACCGGGTCCGCGGAGCCCGCGTGGGCACTCGGGACACTGGCTGGCGTAGGTTCCACAACATTGGTCACGGAAAGAGCCTAGCGCTGTGACCCACGTGAGAGGCCTCACCCCTCTCAGGGTGAATCTCATGCGATACGTGTAGGAAGCCCCATATGGATCTCCTCAATGATTCCCTATCATCGTTTCCGTGCCTCAGTTCAGTAAGCCGCGCGCGCGGCACTCCTCCAAAGAACTCGGACGCCGCCTGCTTCGTCGGGCGGCGCTCAGCGTCCTCGCGGTAGTGCTCTTCGTCGTCTCCGGCGCAGGCTTCGCCTGGCACAACATCCAGTCCCGAGTGGCCTGGTTCAACGTCGACAGCATCCTCTCCGAGGACGACCGCCCCGGGACGAAGCCGCCGGACAGCTACGACGGCCGAGCCGTCAACCTGCTGGTGCTGGGCACAGACTCCCGCTCCGGGGACAACAACGTGGACGGCTCGGAAGGCAGCGACGAGGTCTCCGTGGCCCGCTCGGACACGGCGCTGGTCATGCACATCTCCGCCGACCGCAAGCGCGTCGACGCCGTCTCCATCCCCCGCGACACGCTGGTGGACATCCCCGAGTGCAAGAGCCTTGACGGTGAGACCACCGGCGCTGAGGAGGGCGGCCAGTTCAACTCCGCCTTCGCCAACGGTGCCGGTACCGGCAACGACAAGAAGGCCGTCGCCTCCGGAGCCACCTGCACCCTCAAGACAGTGGAGAAGATGACGGGTATCCGTATCGACGACTTCGTCGTCGTCGACTTCAACGGCCTGTCCAAGGTGGTCGACTCCCTGGGAGGAGTGAACGTGCACGTCGACGAGGCCATCGACGACTCCGACTACACGGGGCTGACGCTCGACGAGGGCTGCCAGAAGCTGGATGGACAGACCGCCCTGCAGTATGCCCGCGTCCGCCACGGCGTCGGCGACGGCTCGGACATCTCCCGTATCTCCCGCCAGCAGAAGCTCATGAACGCCATGGCCAGCAAGGCCCTGTCCTCCAACGTGCTCACGAAGTCCGGCTTCCTGACCAGTACCCTGGAGACGCTGACCACCTCGGAGCACATCGGCCAGATCGGCAACCTGTCGGGCCTGGCCTACTCCATCCAGGGCGTCGGCATGGACAAGATCAACTTCATCACCATGCCGAACGAGGCGGCGGACGACGAGAACCGGGTGGTCCCCAGCGAGAACGCCAAGAAGGTCTGGACCGCTCTCAAGGAGGACAAGCCCGTCCCGGCCGCGGCCGCAGCACCGGCGACGACGGATGCGGACGCCGCCGCGGACGACCCGGCCGCTTCGGAGGAAGGGGCCGCCGAGCCCACTGAGGCGGTGGCGGCCGCGACGCCGGCTCCGCAGACGCAGGCTCCGCAGACGGGCTCCTCCTCTCAGCAGCCCACCGCGAAGCCAAGCGCCCAGACGTGCCCCGCCTGAGGCAGGATCCTAGGCGTGACTCCGACAGACGACTCGCTCCCGCCCTCGATCACCCCCGGCTCCGGTCGGGGAAAGCCTCCGCGTCGGCAGCGTCCCATCGACGCGGTCAACCAGCGCAGCCGCGAACGCAGCGAGGCCCCTCTAGCGAGGCCGGCAACGACCCCGCCGGCGGCTCCCCGCGCCGCCCATCCCCACCGGGCCCCGGGCCGTCGTCGGCCCCAGCCCGCCGGCCTGAGCGGCACTCGGTGCTGGGTCATCAGGACGGCACCGATGAACGGTCCTCTCAGCGGGCCTCGCAGCAGGCCCAGCAGCCGCCCTCCGTCCAGCCGCGCAGAGCCTCAGCCGCTCCCCGCAACGGCAGTCACGCTCGAGCCGGGTCAAGCGCGGTGCCCCTGGGATCGGGGGCCGACGGGCGGAGCGCCACGGCCGAGCCTGAGCGCACCCGGGCGATGCCCGCTCGGCGCGGAACTATCCCGTGAGCGCCCAGGGTCTCCAGTCCCCGGAGGAGCCGGTGCCGGGCGGGCCTGCGCTCGAGCCCGAGCCGCCCCGCAAGACGAAACGTCCCCGGCCGCCCTGGCGCCGGATCCTGCGCTGGACGGTCATCGTCATCGTCATCGTCCTGGCGCTCATCGCCGCCCGGGTCGCCTGGCTGTGGAACGACGTCTCCTCCCAGCTCCACCGCGTCGACGCCCTGTCCGGTGCGGCAGACACGCCGGGCGAGACCTGGCTCATCGTCGGGTCGGACGCACGTGGCGGTGTGATCCAGGACGACACCGAGGGTGCCCGCGCCGACTCAGTCATGCTGCTGCACAAGGCGGAGAACGGGCAGACGAGCCTGATCTCTCTGCCGCGCGACACCTTCGTGGACATCCCCGAGTACGGGGAGAACAAGATCAATGCGGCCTACTCCTTCGGCGGCCCCAAGCTGTTGGTCCAGACCGTCGAGAAGCTCTCCGGCCTGACGGTGGACCACTATGTGGAGGTCGGCATGACCGGCGTCTCGCAGATGGTCGACGCCGTCGGCGGGGTCGACGTCTGCCTGGACTACGACGTCGCCGACGAGGACTCGGGGCTGGTCTGGGACACCTCCCAGGGCAAGTGCCAGACGGTGGACGGGACGAAGGCACTGGCCTACTCTCGGATGCGCAAGTCGGACCCGACCGGTGACGTCGGGCGCGGTCTGCGCCAGCGCGCCGTGATCTCCGCAGTGGTCTCCAAAGCGGCCTCACCGACCACCGTCATCTCCTTCTCCCGTCAGGACGCGCTGGTCGACGCCGGTACGAACGCTCTCACGGTGGATGAGAACGCTGGCACCATGAGCATCGCCAGGATGGTGCTGGCCTTCCGCTCGGCCTCCAGCGACAGCCTGACCGGCGCCCCGCCCATCGAGGACACGGCCTACTCCCCCGAGGACGCCGACATCGGCGAGACGGTGCTGCTGCAGGACACGACCGCGCCCGACTTCTTCTCCAAGCTGCGCGACGGGAAGCTGACAGCAGCCGACTTCAACCAGTCCTGACGCCGAACACACCGAATACGAACATGTGCGGGCCGGTTCCCCCGGGAAGGGGGGACCGGCCCGCACACAGTGGTTTTCAGGACCGCTCAGCCGAAGTGGGGCCGGTTCGGGTCCGCCTGCCAGGAGGTGTAGGAGGAGGTGACGATGTCGTCCAGGTCGTGCTCGGCCTTCCACCCCAGGACCTCGCCGATGCGGGTGGCGTTGCCGATGAGCTGGGGCGGGTCGCCGGCGCGGCGGGCGAGCTCCTCAGGGGCCAGGTCCAGTCCCGTGGAGGCGATCACCTTGGGAAACGACCTCGCGCACCGAAGCGCCGTGGCCGGTGCCGACGTTGAAGACGTGCTCGGCCATCTCATGGCCGCCGGCCAGGTAGTCCAAGGCAGCGATGTGCGCGACGGCCAGGTCCTTGACGTGGATGTAGTCGCGCACGCAGGTGCCGTCGGGGGTCGGGTAGTCGGTGCCGAAGATCTTGGGGGTCTCGCCCTTGGAGAGACGGTCGAGCACCATGGGAATGAGGTTGAGGGTGGCCATGTCACCCAGGTCGTCCCAGCCGGCACCGGCGACGTTGAAGTAGCGCAGGCCGGCCCAGCGCAGCCCCCAGGCCTTCTCGGCGTCGGCCATCATCCACTCGCCGATGAGCTTGGTCTCGCCGTAGGGGTTGATGGGGTGGCATTCGATGTCCTCGGGTACGACCTCCACCGGAGGCATGCCGTAGACGGCCGCCGAGGAGGAGAAGATCATCTGGTTGACACCGGCCTTCTCCATGGCCAGCAGCATGTTCGCCAGACCGCCCACGTTCTGCTGGTAGTACCAGGCGGGGCGCTCCACGGACTCCCCCACTGCTTGCGGGCCGCGAAGTGAATGACGGCGGTGACGCCGCGCGAGCCCATGACCTCGGCAAGAGCCTCGGGGGCCTGGCCACTGGCGACGTCGAGCTCGACCAGGTCGGCTCCCGTGACTCGCTCTGGCGTTCCGTAGGAGAGGTCATCGACGACGACGACCTCCTCACCGCGCTCGAGGAGAAGTCGGACCACATGCGCGCCGATGTAGCCGGCGCCTCCAGCAACGAGAATGCTCATGCCCTCAGTCTACACACGATCCCCCAGAACCGAACAGAAACGAACTTAGATATCGCCCCGAAACCCTGCGTCGTCGCGCACTCAGGAGCCGTAGCACCACACCCACAATCAGTCCTAGCATCATGGTAGGACCACCCCCTGGGTATACGTTCCGGTCGCTCTCATCTTCGGGATCACCCCCGGACCCGACGCCATACTTGAGCTTCGCAGATCACTGGCTCACGACGTCAAGCACGGAGCGGCCATTGCCCCTGGAGCAGCCACCGGCTCGCTGGCGTGGAGGATCGCGGCCGTCGCCGGCGTCGCGACATTCGTCACCCAGGTACCGACGGCTTTCGAGATTCTCCGTTGGGCGGGCGCGATCTACCTGGGGTTTCTCGGGGCGCAGTCGATCACCAAGGCAGGAAAGTGGATCACACCAGGGAGCCCTGAAACGCTATCGAAGACTGTGCCCGCGTCGAGGGCCTTTTGGACCGGCCTCATCGCGGATCTCCTCAATCCGAAGATGGGGGTCTTCTACCTCGCGGTGATCCCGCAGTTCATTCCCCGAGGCGGGCCTGGCGTGGTCGATGGCGCTCATGGCGATCGAGTTCGTCATCGCGACCATCGCCTGCCCATGTACGCGGTACTCGCGTCATCCGCGAGAAAGATCCTCACTCGGTGCACAGTCGCGGCCTGGATGGAACGAGTCCTCGGCGGCGTGCTCGTGGGCTTCGGAGTCCGCGTAGCAGTCGGGTAAGTCTCACGCGCCACTCCAACGCGCGTGGTGTCGGTCTGCACCGTCGCAGCCGTGCTGCCCGGCCATCCGCCTACACTGCACGACCCTCAGGTGCCGTTGAAGGGGACATCGATATACGTCACGACGGCTGGGGGTACGTGGAGCGCGGTCACCTGCCGGCCAGTACGACCTAAGGATCATGAGGCATGCCGGTGGCCTCCGGATCAGCCCCGCAGGCGCTCGCGCAGGGCGGCACCCTTGGCATGGGCAACCTCACCCAGATCCTTCTGGAAGGCGCGCATGGCGGCGGCCAGCCGGGTGGCCTCCTCCCCCCTCTCCGGAGGCCAGGATCCGCACCGCGAGCAGTCCGGCATTGCGGGCACCCCCGATGGAGACGGTGGCCACCGGCACCCCGGCGGGCATCTGCACGATGGAGAGCAGAGAATCCATTCCGTCGAGGTACTTCAACGGCACCGGCACCCCGATCACCGGCAGCTCGGTGACGGCCGCCAGCATCCCGGGCAGGTGCGCCGCTCCCCCGGCGCCGGCGATGATGACCCGCAGTCCCCGCTCGGCGGCGGCGCGCCCGTAGTCGATCATCTCAGTGGGCATGCGGTGGGCGGAGACGACATCGGCCTCATAGGCCACGCCGAACTCGTCTAACACCTCAGCGGCGGCACCCATGACCGGCCAGTCCGAGTCCGAGCCCATGACGATGCCGACCACCGGCCGGGCCTTACTCACCGTCGTACCACTGACCTCACTCATGCGCTGTCTCCTGTCTGTGTGTGCTGCTTGCCGTGTGATCGTGCTCGGCTCAGGCGTCCCCGCGCAGGATGGCGACGACGTCGCGCGCCTGCTCAACGACGTCGGCGACCTCCTGGTCCGACCCGACCGTCATGTTGACGTGCCCGAGCTTGCGCCCGGGGCGCCATTGCTTGCCGTAGAGGTGGATCCGGGCCTCGGGCTGGGCGGCCATGGCCCTCGCCAAAGCGTCGGCACCCGGCTCGCGCCGGCCGCCGATGAGGTTGACCATGACGGTGGTGGGCGCGGTTGCCTCGGTGGCACCCAGCGGCAGGTCGAGCACCGCCCGCAGGTGCTGGGCGAACTGGCTGGTGACCGCCCCGTCCTGGGTCCAGTGCCCGGAGTTGTGGGGCCGCATCGCCAGCTCGTTGACGTACAGGCGCGTGGGCTCCCCGAAGGTCTCGACGGCGAAGAGCTCGACGGCGAGCACCCCGGTCACCCCGGCGCGCTCCGCCACCGTGCGTCCGATGAGCTCGGCCTCCTCAACCGCGGCCGAGTCGAGGCCGGGCGCCGGCGCCAGGACCTCGGCGCACATGCCGTCCTCCTGGACCGTCTGCGCCACCGGCCACACCGCGATCCGCCCGCTGGGACTACGTGCCAGCAGCACAGCCAGCTCGCGGGTGAAGGGGATGGCCCGCTCCACCAGGAGGCTGGTCACCACCGCACCGCCGAGGCTGCCTCCCCCGCCGGCCCCCTGACCGTCGCTCTGACCTGCGCGGGCACGAGCCACCGAGGTGAGCCACTCGACGGCCTCCCCCTCATGCAGGGACTCGGCGCTGCGCACGAGTAGGACCCCGTGGCCGTCGTAGCCGCCGCGAGGCGTCTTGAGCACCACGGGCCAGCCGTGCTCGGCGGCGAAGGCCTCGACGGCGTCGGACATCTCCTGGGCGGTCTCCTGCTGCGGTCCACCGACCTCCACCCAGGCGGGCTGTGGAAGCCCGGCCTCGCTCATGGCCCGACGCATGGCCAGCTTGTCGCGAGCCAGCTCGAGGGCCTGCGGCGTGGGTTGGACGCTGACGCCCTCGTCCTGGAGACGCTCCAGAAGGCTTGAATCCTGATGCTCATGCTCGAAAGTGAGAACCGCCACCGGCTCCCCACCAGGCCCCTGAGTACCGTCACCTGCGGTGACGGCGCGCACGGCCGCCTCGTCGTCGGCCGCACCGACAGGAGCGTCGACAACCACCTGGCCGGTGGAGCCGTCAGCGGCCTCCACCAAAGACCTGAGATGGATGCCCAGGGCGCTGGCCTCCTCCTGCATCATGCGGGCCAGCTGCCCGCCTCCGATCACGGCAACAATGGGTGCGCTCACGACACCAGGCTACCGCCCGCTGCCCGCCCCCACCGCAGGCCGGGCGCGAGACCGTAGGCTGGAGGTCGTGACGCCACCCGCCGCAGACCCCTCCCCGCCCAGCAGGTCCCACCTTCGCCTACCGCTCCTTCATCATCGCCATCGACGGCGCACGGCCCGACCTCGCGCCTGCCCCGGGCTGTGCAGGTCCTGGTCGTCTGGGCGGCGGCGAGCACCCTGACCTTCCTCATCCTGCGGCTGGGGGCCCAGGACACGCCTGCCACCCCATGGGGCGGTGCCGCTCCGTCCTGGGAGGAGCACATGCGCTTCTGGGACGCCGGCTGGTACAACCGGATCATTGAGGAGGGCTACCCCGCCCGGCTGCCGGTCGGCGCCGACGGGCGGGTGACGCAGAACACCTGGGCCTTCATGCCGCTGCTGAGCGGCCTGGCCTCCCTGCTGACCTGGACCGGCTGGTCCTTCTACGTGCGCGCCGCGATCGTGTCGATCCTGGCGTCGGCGGGGGCGGCGGTTGTCATGGACCGCTGGCTCTCGCCGCTGGCGGGGCGGCGGGTCTCCCTTGTGGGCGGTGGCCCTGGTCTGGTCCTCACCGTGCGCGGCCGCACTTCAGGTCCCCCTACGCCGAGTCCCTGGGGCTGGTGCTGGTGGGGCTGGCGCTGTGGCTGGCGAGCCGAGGCCGGGCGCTCGCAGCGGTCCCCTTCGCGGTGGCCGCCTGCTTCGCCCGCCCCATCGGCGTTCCCCTGGGGGCGGCGCTGGGGCTGTGGTGGGCCTACGAGGTGGCCTGCGCCCGGGGCTGGTTCCCGTCCGCCTGGTTCCAACGTCTCCTGCCGGGGCACGGTCCCCAAAGTCCGAGCGGGCGCTGGCAGCTACTCGTCCTGGCACTGACCACCTGCACCGCGGCCCTGGCCTGGCCTGCGATCGCCTGGCTGGCCACGGGCCGCCAGGACGCCTACACCGCCACCGAGACCTCCTGGCGCGGCGCTGACCTGGCGCCCTTCATCCCGTGGCTGACCCGCCTGGGCGACTGGGTGGGCCCTCACCTGGGACTGGCCCTGCTCGCCGTCGTGCTGGTGGCCGTGGGTCTGCTGCTGAGTGCCCCGAGCCTGCGCGCCCTGGGGCCCGCGGCCTGGTTCTGGTGCCTGGGCTACCTGCTCTACCTGCTGGCCTTCTTCGACCCGACGACGTCGGTGCTCCGCCTCCTGCTGCCCCTGGCCCCGGCCGGATGGGCGCTGGCCGCCGTGGCGGGCACCACCCGTCGGCGACTGGCGCTGTTGGCCGCCTGCGTCGTCGGACAGCTCGTGTGGGTCTCCTGGGTGTGGGACTTCGGTAGCGTCACCATCCACTGGGTGCCATGACTCACGTCCGCTTGCACGACCAGACTAATACCGGCATAGGATGCCCGTCATGACGCGCACCTCCGATAATTCCCTGGCTCAGCGGCTCATCGCCCTGATCAAGGAGTTCATGCAGTTCGGCATGGTGGGCGCTGCGGCCTACGTGATTGACGTCAGCCTGTTCAACCTGGTCCAGCACGGACCCACCGGATTCCTCTCCGGGCACCCGAACTCCTCCCAGCTCCTGGCCTCGGCGATCGCCACCGTCTTCTCCTGGCTGGCGAACCGCTATTGGACCTATCGGGGCCGCACCCAGAAGAACGTGGCCCGCGAGGCCACGCTGTTCGTCATCGCCAACCTGGGCGGAATCGCCATCACCCAGTTCTGTCTGCTCTTCACCCACCACGTGCTGGGGCTGACCTCACCGCTGGCGGACAACATCGCGGCCTACATCGTCGGCTTCGGACTGGGGACCGCGTTCCGCTTCATCTTCTACCACTACATCGTCTTCACCGGGCACAAGAACAGAGGCGCCGGCGACGACGCCGACAGCGGGGACCACACCGGTGACGACGCCGAGCCCCGGGTCCCAGCCGCAGTTCGTCCCTGAGCACGCGAGCTGGTGGGAGCCCCTGAGCACTCACCGGCAGGGTGCCCGATTCCACAGCCCGGAGGGGACCACTCTCACGGCGTGACCACAGGGTACCGCTTAGCCTTGCACGGTGACTGCCCTGACCGCCTTGGCCCCGGCACTGGATCTGCCCGCCGCCCATCCTGCGTCCCTCCCCGCCGCCCACGCCCCGATGCTCGGCCCCGAGTGGCTCGATGCCGCCAACCTCATCACGACGATCGTCGAATGGTTCGGCCCCTGGGCCATCGTCGGCGTCATGCTCGTCATCTTCGCCGAGACCGGTCTGCTCGTCGGCTTCTTCCTGCCCGGTGACTCCCTGCTCTTCACCTTGGGGATGTTCGTGGGCACCGGCGCCGTCGGCGTGCACATCTGGGTGGCAGCGCCCCTCGTGTGGCTCGCCGCCATCGTCGGCAACCAGACCGGCTACTCATCGGTCACAAGGCGGGACCGGCGATCTTCAACCGGCCGGACTCCCGTCTCTTCAAGCAGGAGTACGTCGATCGCACCTCGGACTTCTTCGAGCGCCACGGAGGCAAGGCCGTCACCCTGGCCCAGTTCGTGCCGATCGTGCGCACCTTCACCCCCGTCATCGCCGGCGTCGGGAAGATGAACTACCGCCACTTCATCACCTTCAACGTCCTGGGCGCCACCTTCTGGGCCTTCGGCATCACCTGGCTGGGCTACCTCTTGGGCTCCTTCGAGTGGATCCGGAAGAACATCGACGCCATGATCCTCGTGATCGTCTTCATCTCGGTCGCACCGATGCTCATCTCCGCCATCTCGAAGTTCATGAAGTCCCACCGTCAAAAGTCCTGACGCTCCTTCCTCTCCGTCTCCTCCCAGTGGAAGCACCATAGGGCTCGACGACTGCCCCGGGGATTCAGCCTTTCGGGCACCATGGGTTGCATCGGTAAGTGGCGCGGACCGATGTGTCCCGGGCTGTGGCCTTCCTCGTGGTGCTCCACTGGTACTTGCACGATAGTCGGGTGCCACTGGGGGACACATGGGTGCACTCCACGAAGGCCCCGGCACCGTGCAGTACGGATAACCCCTGGCCAGTCCAACCCCACCCTCGTGCAGTAGCCGGCATGAAGGGGCACCGGCCTGCTGACGCCCCGGCGGCCAGGGCGACGACGCCGACTACCGGCAACCGGAGCCGATCCAGATGGGCCTGCCGCTTTTCCGGCTGCGCCAGCAGGTTCTCGTGACTCAGCAGCCACTCGTGCGTCGTCGCTCCCACGACCACCGCCGTCACCGAATCGACGAAGGGGCGGGTATCAGGTGACTCCCCGGGCACGGTCAGCAGCTACGGCAGAGAGTCGTGCGCGTCGGCCAGGTATCCGTTGGCGGTGGAGGCGGTGCAGGAAACGATGCTCATCGGGATCCGTACAGGCGCCAGCCGGTTCAGAAGCGGCGGCGTCGGCCTACGGAGACCAGCGCGCCTTGCGGCAGGACATTGTTGGGGTCCAGGGACTTGGGGACGGCGTTGAGCAGGATGGAGAAGATGGCGGGCTTGCGCTGGGACAGCTCGATACGACCGCCGTCGGCCTCGACAAGATCCTTGGCCAGCGCCAGACCCACACCGGTGGAACCGTAACCGGATACGTGCCGCTCGAAGACGTGCGGGGCGATGTCCTCCGCCACGCCCTCGCCCTCGTCGGCGATGTCGATGAAGACCGCATGGCCGCCGTTGGCACTGCGCACGTTCACCGACGTCGCCCCGGCCCCGTAGCGCAGGGAGTTCTCGACGACGGTGGCCAGCACCTGGGCCAGAGAACCCGGCGTGGCCAGGACCGGTTGGCCGATCTCATCACGGAAGGTGATGGTGCGCCCGACCTGCTCGAAAGCCGGCTCCCACTCCTCGCGCTGCTGGGCGAAGATGTCCTTGAGATGGAGGGCCTCAGTGGTTCCGCCTCCAGTGCGGCGCGAGACCTTGAGCAGGTCCTCGACGACGCCGGTGAGCCGCTCGACCTGCTCCAGGCAGGCATGGGCCTCGGCCCGCACCTCCTCCTCACCGGCGAGCAGCTCAATCTCCTCCAGGCGCAGGGAGAGACTGGTCAGTGGCGTGCGCAGCTGGTGCGAGGCGTCGGAGGCGAACTGGCGCTCGGCGGCGATACGGCCGGCCACGCGCTCGGCCGAGCGCACCAGCTCGGCCTGGACCAGATCGATCTCCTCGATCCCTGAGGAGCGCAGCCGCGGGCGGACCTGACCGCTGCCGAGCTGCTCGGCCTCTGCCGCCAGGTAGATGAGGGGCGCGGAGATACGCCTGGACGCCCGGGAGGCCACGACGGAGGCCGCCGTCAGCGCGGTGGCGGTGAGAACCAGGACTGTGAGGATGACCGTGCCGATGATGGTCACCCGGTTGCCGCTCCCGGCGGTGCGCAGTGCACTGGCGATCCAGGCGCCCCCCAGTGGCAGTCCCAGCAGGAGGATGGCCACAGACACCGCTGCCATCGTCATCGTCATGGCGTAGCGACGCACGGCTGTCCTCCTTCAGACACGGTCAGTTGTCAGGGGCGGTCTCTCGACGCAGCAACGTCCGACAGACCGCCCCGGTCGGCAGCTCAGCCGACAGCCAGGCGGTAACCGTCCCCCTGGACCAGCAGGAGCGCGGGCTGCTCCTCGTCATCACCGAGCTTGCGGCGCAGCCACGTGGCATGCATCTGGAGGGTCTGGGGGCTGCCGGTGGGGTCCTCCCCCCAGACCTCCTTGAGGATGTCCTCGCTGGAGGCGACGTCACCGCCGGCGCGCACCAGGACGCGCAGCAGCTCGAACTCGCGGGTCGTCAGCTGCAGCTCGCGCGAGCCGACGAAGGCACGGTGGGCGGCAACATCGACCCTGATCTCACCGACGCTCAGCTCGTCCTCCGTCGCCTCGCCCGAGGCACGGCGCACCTGCGCCCGCACCCGGGCCAGCAGCTCGGCTAGGCGGAACGGTTTGGTGACGTAGTCGTCGGCCCCGGCATCCAGGCCGACGACGAGGTCGGAGTCCTCACTACGTGCGGTGAGCATGAGGATCGGAATGGTCAGTCCCTGGGTTCGCACCTGACGGGCGACGTCCAGGCCATCGATGTCTGGCAGTCCCAGGTCCAGCACGATGATGTCAGCAACCGAGACCTCCTCGAGAGCGCCTTTGCCGGTGCCGTGAGTGAGGACCTCATAGCCCTCGCGCCCGAAGGCGCGGGCGAGGGGCTCGGAGATAGCGGGGTCGTCTTCGACGAGCAGAACAGTTGTCACATCCGCGATGTTAGGCGACGACGCAACGACCCGCCATCGTCTCCGGGGCGGAGAAGAAATCAAGACGAGACCAAAGGGAGGTGATCGTCGGCATCTTCGATCGGGAGAGAGGCTGTTTTCTCAGGAGATACGGCAGGAAACTGCGACTCTGCCGTGACGCCCCAGTGACCGGACAACCAAAGAATAACGAGATGATAACGGACGCCTCGGGTCGTGCGAGCCGGGTTCAGGACCGGGTCGGGGACGTCCTCTCCAGGGACCAGGGCACGATCTGCCCCAGCCCCTGGCCACGACCTCATGGCACTGCCCCACCCGGTAGCGACCGGCCTGGGGCGAGTGAAGGATGGCCATGGCGGTGGACTCATCCAGGCGGATGCCCCCGGGGTCGGCCGCGTCCACCAGCCGCGACGCCAGGTTGACGGTGGGGCCGAACACGTCCCCGGAGCGGGAGATGACCCTCCCCTCGACGAGGCTGGCGCGGACCCGGATGGCGTCGGGCCCCTTTTGAAGCTCATCGACCAGGGCGGTGACGACGTCGGCGGCGACCAGCAGGTCGTCGGAGATGTACATGACGGCGTCGCCGATCGTCTTGACCACGCGGGCTCCCCGCGAGGTGATGACGTCGCGGGCCGTGTTCTCGAAGTCCTCCAGCATGTGGGTCAGGGCGGCCTTGCTCATGCCCTGGGCGCGCTGGGTGAAGGAGACGATGTCAACGAACCCCAGTGAGCGGATGAGCGGATAGAGGTCCGGCCCCGTGTCCTCGCGGCCACGGGTGGAGACCTCGGCGTCGGTACGGCCCAGGATGGAGGCCATGTGACGGCGCCACACGTAGGTCAGCTGACGCGACAGAAGATCCACGAGCCCGTCGATACGGTCCAGAGCGACCAGCCTCGCCGAGGTGTCGTCCAGACCGAGGCGCTCGCTGAGGTCGGTGACGAAGGTCTCCAGCTCCCACAGGACCAGGCGGTCCATCGTGTAGGACTGCGCTCGCAGAAGCTCAAGCACGCTGGCCCAGGCCAGAGCGGAGTCGCTGGTCTCGTCGAGCAGCGCCACGGTGTCTTGAAGCGCGGCGACATCCTGCTCAGTGAAGTGGACCGCATCGGGCTGGACATCGGCGAAGCCCATGGCGCGCCAGAACTTCTGCGCCATCTCCAGACTGGTTCCGGCCCGCTGGGCCATCTCGGTCAGCGTGAGACTGGGGGCCTCTCCCAGCAGCAGGCGCTCATGTCCCGCCAGGGTGGTCCGCTCCACGGGACCCGCCCCGGCGGCAGTCTCACCTTCCGCGCGTTGGGCGCCCGCGTGAGCCGCCTGCTGGGCGCCTTCCCAGACCCCGTGTGAGTCCGACGCGCGCCCCTTGCTCGCTTGGCTGTCTAGTACCACCCCGTCAGAGTAGCGCAGATCACAGGCGAATGCCCGTCGGGAGGCTCTCCACCCAGGGCAGCAACCTGCCCGCACCCCTCCTCCCCCTCGCAGGCTCAGCCTGAGACACGCACCAACGTGACGTCACCCGCACGAACCTCGGTGTCACCCGCCTGATTGCGCAGCACCAGGGCGGGTGTGACATCGACGGCCAGGCCACCGAGCTCACCGTCAGGCGCCTGAACGCTGACCTGCTGTCCCAGAGTGGTCAGCGCCGCGCGCAGCTGGCGCCCGAGAACCCCGTCCCCGGCGTCGACGTCGCCGCAGGCCTCCTCCCACTGCTCCAGGCGCCGGACCAGCTGATGACCGATCGCATTGAGGGCGGCCTCTGCGGCAACTGCGTGCGTAGGACCACTGGCCGCGTCGACCGCACCGAGCGTGCGCAATGACCCCGCCCAGGCCACCGGCAGGTCGTCGACCTCCCTGCCCGATGTTGACGCCGATGCCGAGAACGACCATCGGAGCCTCGTCGCGCCCAGCCGGAACCTCGTCGGGTGCGAGCCGCCCATCAGCGCGGTTCTCAGGAGACTCCGCAGTGACGAGCTCACTGAGGACGCCGGCGATCTTGCGGGTGCCGGCCCATCCGGGCACCGCGGCGACCACCGACGGATCCTCGGGCACGGCGACCACGTCGTTGGGCCGCTGGTACCCAGCCTCACGGCAGCCCCTCGGCGAACGGCGCCAGCGCGTCGCGGACGGCCAGACCCGCCAGCAGCGGCAGCCAGGCCAGGCGCTCGGAGGGGACGAGGGGCCGCAGAACCACCGAGACCAGGAGCGCACCGTCGTCGGGAGTGACCCAGGCGCGGCCGGACCTTCCTCGGCCCGCGGTCTGCCTCAGTGCGCGCAGGGCCGACAGGTGCGGCCAGGATCCCGCTTCGGGCCCCGTCAGGGCCTCCCGCAGGTCGTCCTGGGTGGATCCGGTGACGGAGACGGTGACAAGGCGTGAGAAGGGGGTAGTACCTAAGCTCATGAGGAGAGCCTAGCGGCCGGGGGCGATATAGGCTGGCGGCGTGATTCTTCTGGCCTCGAAGTCCCCCGGCCGTTTGGCCACTCTACGAGCCGCCGGCGTCGAGCCGCTGGTGCGGGTCTCGGCAGTTGATGAGGACACCGTCCTTCATGAGCTGGCCGACCGTCGCCGGTTGGCAGACCTCCCCGCTCCGAGCCCATCCGAGCAGGTACAGGCCCTAGCCCAGGCCAAGGCGCTCGACGTCGCGGCCTCCACCGACCCCCAGGAGGCAGAGGTGGTCGTGGGCTGCGACTCCATGCTGGAGATCCATGGCCAGGCGGTAGGCAAGCCCGACTCCGCCACACAGGCCCGCGAGCGCTGGCGGGCGATGAGCGGTAGCACGGGGACGCTGTACACCGGGCACTTCCTGATCCGCACCACTGACGGAGCCATCGCCGAGGGGGTCAGCTCGGCCACCATCCGTTTCGGCTCTCCGTCTCAGGACGAGATCGAGGCATACATCGCCAGTGGTGAGCCGCTGTGGTGCGCGGGCGCCTTCACCATCGACGGCCTGGGAGGCGCCTTCATCGAGGGCATCGACGGCGACCCGCACGGGGTCGTCGGCATCTCGTTGCCGCTTCTGCGCCGACTCCTGGCCGATCTGGGGGTGCGTTGGACGGATCTGTGGGCGCCGCCGGCCGGTGGAGAAACCGACTGACGACGCCCACAGATCATGGCGGACGGCGTTGAGGAGCCGTCAGGAGGCCGACGACGCCGAGAGCACCGACGATGCAGAGGAGTCCGGGGCCTGCGCGATGACCTTCATGAGCTCGGCCATGGCGAGCTGCTGCTCCTGGCCGAGACGATCGATGACGTGGCGACGCACACCGTCGAGATGCACCGGGGCGGCATCGCACAGGAAGTCGAGACCGGCCTGGGTCAGCATGCAGTTAACGCCGCGACGGTCCGAGTCGCAGGAGGTGCGTTCGACGTATCCGGCGCTCTCCAGACGCCTGACCGTGTGGGTCAGGCGGGAGCGGGAGTGGGAGACGTGCTCGGCGAGGGTGGACATGCGCAGGGTGTGGTCCGGCGCCTCCGACAGGCGCACCAGGATCTCGTACTCGTGCATGGAGATGCCGCAGCCGGCTTCGAGCTCGCGATTGAGACGGGCGGTCACGGAGGTGGAGGCCGCCAGGAAGGAGCGCCAGGCATCCATCTCAATCTCGTCGAGACGACGGAAGCCGTCCTGCTCCGCAGAACCGTCCTGACCGCAGGTCTGTGCTGATTCCTGGCCGCAGGTGCCGGCCGGTTCCTGGCCGCACCGCGTCGAGCCGACAGCCCCAACCGTCTCTTGGCTGTAGGTGGCTTCGACGGCTTCCTGATCGCTCTGGGTCCACTTCATCTCGACGTCCTCAGTGTAGGACGTCGGCTCCACCATCGTTCGCTCTGCGGTAATCACCTTATTCGACTCCTCTCAGCACCGACCCGGATGGGTCATGAACCCTTAAGCTCCTACTTGCTGACGGCCTTTGGCTTTCATACAAGTGCAACTCTGCTTCTTTTTTATCACACTCGGTCAGACGGACAGCGCGTCCACACAGTCACCCAGAAGATCTGACAACTGCGGAGACACCCCTCAAGATACCTACTTTTCCTTGATATAACGCGAGATACTTCAATCTCTCCCTCTCTCGAAAAGTAATTCGTGAAGCCTCTTCGCGTCACCCTGACATTCATCAGATTGACAGTAGAATTACCCACCTTTATTACGTAATCATCCCCACTGACCGATGATTCGAGGAGACGAACAATTCACTTCCACTCTCTCATCTCGCGCCCATCGAGACAACAGCGAATCGCCGTCAGAATTCTCTCCAGCAGATAATCATTATTCCCTCACGGTGCGATAGGCGATCGGTCAGAGCCTACGGCGGCACCCTTGCGCCGGCATCAGGCAGCCGCCATCACCGGCGCCGCAGGACAAGGCGTCGACCCTGGGCGATATCACCGCTGGCAGCGTCGATGCAGAGCCTCGCCCACAGCCCTCCCCCACCGCAGCGAGCGACAGGAACATCGGCAGAACCAATGAATCTCAGGTCAACCTGCTGCTGAGACGACGGCGCGGCGACGGCCAGACTGAGCGCGCCGAGCAGAAGACCGTGGGCGGCGACGGCGTCGGGGCCGGTTCGCAGCCCGGCCGCGGCCGCCCGTCGCGGGAGGATGTGGATGGCGTTGCGATCCCCGGTGGCCTCCGCCCAGGCGGCGACGTCGCCGTAGGTGAGTCGGTAGAGAGCTCCGCCGGTCATCGGATCAAATGCGGTGCCGGGTTCCGTGAGTTTCCCCGTCATCGCCGGCACCGAGGTACGGCGAGCGAGCTCGTGAGTGACCTGCCATGAGCCTCCGCCCACCCGCACCTCGACGGTCGTTCGGATGAGCTCCCACCCTGCACGTCCAGTCCGCCGGACCACCGGGCCCCCGGTGCCCTGGAGCACCTTCGAGGCTCCGGCGCGTACGGAGCACGGGCGCATGAGGCAGCGACGGTGCAGCAGGCCGTCCCATGAGGCGGGCTCGTCGTGGGCCCGCATCCACTCCTGGACCTGCCGCATCGCCATGACGGCAGGGAGGACGAGCGCGACACCGCGCAGCGCGGCACGACGCGTCTCAGGCTGGGGCGACCCGGGCGAGCCCGTCCCGAGCACCCCGGCAAGGACCGCTGCGAGCTGCTCGACGGCGTCGTCGGAGAGACGGGAAGAGTTCACGTCACCGATGCTAGGCGGCGTCCGCCTCAGGCACGACGAAGCCCCGCCGACATCATGTCGACGAGGCTTGCTCCTGGGCCGCAGGCGGCTACGACCCGGATCGGAACGCGCTGCTCAGCGGGTCTCGCGGTGCTCGGTGTGCTTGCCGCAGCGAGCACAGAACTTGGCGATGCTGAGACGGTCGGGGGTGTTCCGACGGTTCTTCTTGGTGATGTAGTTCCGCTCCTTGCACTCCGAGCAGGCCAGAGTGATCTTGGGGCGAACGTCGGCGGACTTGCTGGCCACGTTTGTCTCCTCGTGTCGATCCTCGAGCATGCGACGGGTGCGCTGTACTCGAATGCTTGCGTAGCGGGGGAGGGACTCGAACCCTCGACCTCACGATTATGAGTCGTGCGCTCTAACCAGCTGAGCTACCTCGCCATAGGAACACAATGGGGGCCGTTGGCCCCCGCTGCGAGAGCCCCGAAAGGGAATCGAACCCTTGACCTTCTCCTTACCATGGAGACGCTCTGCCGACTGAGCTATCGGGGCAACGAGCCGAATCCTAGGCAGATCCGAACCGCTCTGGCAATTCGGTCCGCCGTGGCTTCGCTCACTGCGGGCCTCGCCGAGATGGCGAGGTGCGATCAACGAGTGATCAGCGTGGCGGGTGAGGGATTCGAACCCCCGTAGCATTACGCGGCTGATTTACAGTCAGCTCCCATTGGCCGCTCGGGCAACCCGCCTCGGCTCCGCGCTCCAGCCTCTCGGCCATCGCTCGGCGCCGTGGAAGAATAGCAAGGCACCGGCGCGCAGCGCCAATCGCCCCCGTAGGACCCTCCTCACAGAACACCCCGCCTAGACTCGGGTCGACTGAAGTCCCCACCCCGGAAAGGACTGCCGCCATGGCCAACGACTCCTCCTTCGACGTCGTCTCCCGCCTCGACCGCCAGGAGGTGGACAACGCCGTCAACCAGTGCGCCAAGGAGATCGCCCAGCGCTACGACTTCCGCGGCGTCGACGCCTCCGTGAGCCTGTCCGGCGACACCATCACCCTGGAGGCCAACACGGCCGAGAGGGTCCTGGCGATCCTGGACGTCCTGGAGTCCAAGCTCTTCCGCCGCGGCGTCTCCCTCAAGGCCCTGGACCTGGGGGACAAGGAGCCGCGCCCCTCGGGCAAGATCTACCGCCTGGCCTGCCCCCTGCGCGAGGGGCTCACCCAGGAGGTGGCCAAGAGGATCACCAAGGCGATCCGAGACGAGGGCCCCAAGAGCGTCAAGGCCACGATCCAGGGCGACGAGGTGCGCGTGACCTCCAAGTCCCGCGACGACCTGCAGTCGGTCATCGCCCTGCTGAAGAACCTCGACGTCGACGCCGCCCTCCAGTTCGTCAACTACCGCTAGGCCGACAGGAGGGTGAGAACCGCCTTGACGCGGCGGTGGACGGCGGCGTCGGGCAGCAGGCCGAGCTTGGCGAAGATCCGCTGGGTGTGCTTCTCCACGGCCCCCTCGGTGACCACCATGATCTCGGCGATGCCGGCGTTGGTGTGCCCCTCGGCCATGAGCGCCAGCACCTCCCGCTCACGGGGCGTGAGCTCGGTGAGCGGGTCATCGCGCCGGCCTCGCTGGAGGACCTGGGAGACGACGTCGGGATCCAGGACGAGCTCACCGCGCGCCACCCGCTCGACCGCCCCGAGGAAGGCGTCGATGTCGCCGACCCGGTCCTTGAGGAGGTAGCCCAGGGCCCCGCCGCCGTCGGCCAGGAGGTCGGGCAGGTAGCCGGCGACGACGTACTGGCTCAGCAGCAGGATGGGCGCACCCGGCCACTGGGCACGGATGCGGGTGGTGGCGCGCAGGCCCTCGTCGGTGTGGGAGGGCGGCATACGGATGTCGGCGACGACGACATCGGGCCGCAGCCGCAGGGCCTCGCTCACGAGGGTCTCACCGTCCCCCACTCCTCCGACGACCTCGTGGCCGCCGTCGGCCAGGATGAGGGCCAGTCCCTCACGCAGAAGGACGGAGTCATCAGCGATCAGAACGCGCACGGGATCATCGCCTCCACTGTGGTCGGCCCGCCGGTCGGGGACGTGATCGTGAGCCTACCGTCGACACCGCTGAGGCGCTCCACCAGACCGGCCAGGCCGTGACCCTTGGCGGTCGAGGCCCCGCCGATGCCGTTGTCGCTGATCCTCACCTGCAGCGCGCCGTCGACGACGCGGGCCTCGACGCCGGCGGCCGTGGCCCCGGAGTGCTTGTTGAGGTTGGCCAGGGACTCGCTGACCACGAAGTAGGCTGCCTGGGAGACGTGATCGGGCAGGTCCGGTAGTTCAGAGCTCACGGTGACGGGCACGGAGGAGCGGGTGGCGGCCTCGGTGATGGCGGCGGCCAGGCCACGGTCGACGAGGACGGGTGGGGCGATGCCACGGGAGAGCTGGCGCAGCTCGTCGAGGGTCTGCTGGGTCTGATCCATGGCACCCTGGATGATCGCCGACGCCGCCACCGGGTCCTTCTCGGCCTGGCGCTGGGCCCGTGCCAGGTCCATACGCAGTCGTACAAGGCGCTGCTGGGGACCGTCGTGGATGTCGCGCTCCAGGCGGCGGCGGGTGTCGGCCTCGGCGCGCTGGACGGCAGCCCGGGAGGTCTGGAGGCGGCTGACCTCACTACGCCAGGAGAGCATGCCGCGAATGAGCCCCGCCTGCATGGCGGCCAGCCCCCGCAGGACGAAGGGAGCGGTCAGGGAGAAGATGATGCCGGCGCTCAGGTGGATCACGATCTCCCAGAGCAGGGGCGGATACAGCCCCAGAAACTCGGCCAGACTCTGGCTCTGGTCTCCAATGATCGCGTTACGAATCAACTCAAGAATGACGTCGACAATGGGGGCGAGCAAGCCACCCACGGCCAGGGCCAGCCACACAACGGTGAGGACCCAGGTGACCAGGGAGACCGGGAAGTAGACAACGACCCACAGCAGGTCCATCCAGCGCTGAGGGTCACGCAGACGCCGGAAGAGCCGACGGCTCGCGGGAATTCCGGCTCTGAGATGAGGTAGCCGCCCGGCACCGGCTCACGTCCATCCAGGCGCGCCACGGCGAGGCGGGCCAGGTTGGCGAAGCTCCCGGCGACGCTCAGGTCGATGACGAGCACCAGCAGCCCCACCCAGATAATGGTGGTGCCCACACCGAGCGCGGTCAACGGCACGGCGAGGCAGAAGGCGAGCAGGCTCAGTGGCCCGCTGAGGAGGAGGAAGACGGCGTCCCTGCCGAGTCGGCGGTAGCGCGCGGCCCATACTGATCGGTTCATGCCTCATATCCTCCTCAGGCCTGGAATCACGCCCAATCCTGCCACCTGGCGAGGCCTCGGTGGGGCTAGCCCGACAACGTTAGCCTGCGAGCCGATCGGTCAGATTGCGGGCGATTTCATCAGCCCACCTCCCATAGCGAGCCTCGCCGGGTCGGCTCAGGCAGTACATGAGGTTGCCCAGACGGTCGAGGAGCTCGTAGGCGTCACGGCGCTCCAGCAGCTGCTGCGGGTCGGTGGCACCGGTGTCCTGCGCGAGCCGCGAGTACCGCGAGTACTCAGTGACGAGGGCGGCGAGGTCATCGGGCGTCATGGGCAGGTACCAGGGCCCGCCGGTCACCCGGCCGCCGATGAGGGCCAGGTCCTTGGCGGTATCGCCGGGGCCCGACCACTCGAAGTCGATGAACCGTGGGACGCCGTCGGGACCGAGGATGACGTTGGTGACGACGACGTCGCCGTGGATGAGCGGGTGGACGGCCACGCCCGCGAAGGCGGGGTCGAGGCGGGCGAGCCCGCGGCGCCAGGCGGGCAGAAGCGCATTGACGCGAGGGTCGGCGAGGGTGACCGGATGATGCGAGCTCCACCAGGTCAGCAGCCCCTCCCCCTGCTCGCAGGCGCTCGGCACGCTCGCGGGCGACGGCGCAGGACCGGCCGCGAAGGCCGCATGGAGGCGGGCGATCTGGTGGGCGAGGGCGGTCGCGAGCCGCGGGTTCCAGTCTGCGGCGCGCAGGGCCCGGCCGGGCACGTAGGTGGTCACCATGTAGGGGGCGCCCAGCGGGTTGTCGGCTCCGGTCTCCAAGGCGACGGCGCTGGTGCCGAGCTCGGGCGGGACGCGCCTGAGGACCTCGAACTCGGCCTCCATGGAGCGGGGCATCTCATGGGGAGGGCGGCGAGGAATGCGCAGGACCCGGGCCTGGTCGCCGGAGCCGATCCGCCAGGCCGTGTAGCTCTCACCGGCCCCCAAGGAATGTGACCTCAGGCGCTCCCGGTTCGGCTGGCAGCCCGCGCAGCCGGCCGGCGTCAACGGCGGTCCGGATGCGTCGAGAGAGAATGTCGTCAGGTGGGAGCAGGCTGCACACTCCCCTGTCCCCCATCACCTCGCCCCGTCTGCGAGGCGGCGACCGATGATGGCCCGGGCGGCCTCGGCGGCGGTAAGCCGGGCGGTGTCCAGGCGGAGGTCGGCCTCGGGCCAGGGGGCGTAGTCACGGTGCTTGATCTCCTGCCAGTCCGGCAGCTCGAGGCCCTCGATGTCGCTGCTCCGCTGCTGGACCCGGCGACGGTGCTCGGCCTTATCGGAGCAGATGAGCTCGACGGCGAGGAACCGGCACCCCCGGACCGAAGCCGTCTCCTCCCACAAGCGGCGGGTGACGGGCAGCGGGTTGACGCATTCGACCAGAACGTCACCGCCCGAGGCCAGGACGTCTCGGGCGACGGCGACGGCCGCGTAGTAGCCGGCGCCTCCGGGCATACCGGGGAGCATCTCGCCGCTGTCCCGCAGTGCCTGCTCGATGGAGTCGATGCGCAGCCAGGTCGGCGGCCCATCCGGCGACTGCGACTCTGCCCGCAGGCGCAGGAGCTCCCGGCACACTGCGGTCTTGCCGACCGCCGGCAGTCCGCCGACGACGGTCAGG
>BNJS01002375.1_pt1 | contig 131766 bp, 202 predicted proteins | sample 8540461 | NCBI WGS metagenome assembly BNJS01 (sample SAMD00202454, study PRJDB9452) | human saliva metagenome | isolation source: human saliva | place: Japan
CGAAAGCAAATAGTCCTACACCTTTACCTTGGCAGAACACGCGCTGGAAGCGGAATTGAAAAAGCTGATTCTGCAAGAAGCCGACAAGACCGATGATGTTGCCGCCGAAGACTTTACCGACGATGCGCCGTTGTTCGGCGACGGCAGCCCTGTCGATTTGGATTCGCTCGACGCGCTGCAAATCTGCGTCGCACTGCAACAGTATTTCCAAGTGCGGCTGCAAGGCGACCGTATGGTGCGCAAACATATGATGTGCGTGCGCGATTTGGCGGCGTTCGTCCGCGCGGAGCATGGGAGCGTGAGCTGGGTTTTGCGGTACAGCGGCCACCTCCGCGCTGAATCCGCAGGCGGATTTCGAGACGACCCGATGCGGTGTCTTATACGTTTTTAAACCAGCCGCAGCAGGCCGCTTATTTCCGCGCTTTTGCCGACGACAGCTTGGGGAAGCGCCGCTTTTGCGGATATTGCCGAACAACATTTGCGCCGCGCCGCCGAAGATGCCGGATGGCCGTCTGAAAGCTGGCACGACGCGCCAGTTTTTATCGGTTCGAGTTCCTACGCCATCGCCGAATACGAAAACCGCCGCCGCGCGGGCGATACGGACATTGAGAACATGGTCTGCTCTATCTTGCCGAAGATTTGCGCAAACGCAGCGGCAACCGGCAGATTTTCAGTTTGGCGACCGCCTGCACTTCGTCCGCCCATGCGCTGATTCAGGCAGACAATTGTTTGCGCGGCGGAGCGGAACGCGCCTTTGTTCTCGGCATCGAAAAACCTCAACCGCCTGACCCTGCTGCATTTTCCACAGCTTGGGTTTGTTTACCGAACGCTATCGGCCCTTCGTCGGCAACGGTCTGATTTTGGGCGAAGGTGTCGCCGCACTCGCCCTCTGCCACGCCGCCCGACTGTGCAGGCCGTCTGAAACTCGTCGGCCACGCCGCCAATACCGGTAACGACCTGATTCAAAGCGACAGTAAGGCGTTGGAACAGGTTATCAGCCGCGCTTTAAACGCCGCCGCTGTCTGCACGCGAAAACATCGCCGCCGTCAAAACCCACGGCATCGGCACCGCCGACAGCGACGCTGCCGAACTGGCTGCGTTGGAAAACGTGTTCGGCACACTGCCGCCGCTGATGGCGTTCAAAGCGCAAATCGGCCACACCCTCGGCGCAACCGCCGCCCTCGAAACCGCGCTGCTCTTGTCTGCCCTGAAACAAGGCGGCGGCACCGATTATCAAGGACGCGAAATCCGTTTTTTTCAGACGACCTTTTTCTGTCTCGCCAACCATTTCGGTTTCGGCGGCAGCAACACAGCTATGGTATGGCAATGGCAATCATAAATCCCGACATCCGCATCATTGCCGCCGCGCGTTTCGATACCGAAGCCGCCGTCGGCAACAAAATCCTCAAACAAACCTTGCAGCAGCAAAGCGGCGCGGACGCCCGCCGCCTCAGCCGCCTGAGCCTGATTGCCGCACTCGGCGCAGGCCTGCTGCGCGGACAAGGCGAAATCCGTCCCGATTGCGCCGTCTTCCTCGGCACGCCGTTTTCCTCGCCGTCCGTGTTTGAAAAAAATGGCGGACAACGTGCTCAACCACCATGCCGCCATGCCTTTCGACTTCATCGCCAACCTGCACAACGCCCCCGTTTTTTTCATGCCGCGCAAAACCCTAGGTACGCACGGCGCAACGTTGGCGGTCGCCACCGAACGCCATTTGGAAACCCGTTTCCACCCCCTGCTGCTCGCCGCACAATCCTTGCAAAGCGGCGGACAGGCCGCAGTCGGCTGGGCATACGAACACCAAGCCACCCACGCCGATACGCGCGAAGGCAGCATTTGGATTTTTGCTCGAACACGGCGCGGAACACGGCGTTCCCATTACCTTTGGGCGGACAAACTAAAAGAAGCTGAAAGGCCGTCCCGTCAGGAGGCTGCGCACTCTGAAACGCAAGGATATTATTGGCAGGATGTTGCCGATATTTTAGAAACATTGTGCCTTGCCGACGATTTATCATCTGACAAACCCAACCCAATCATGATGGCGCGCGCAGAAATTCTATGAGGTCGCAAACGCGAAACGTGTTCCGAAAATACGTCGCTGCCTCCGCGCCGACAGGTCGTCTGAAAATCCGAAACTGTCTTCTGTTTCAAACACATTTTCAGACGACCTGTTTCTTTCCCCTGCCGATTATCCATTCGGATTGTCAATGCACCCGACTTCCCCATAAAAATGCCGTAGACACACTTCAAAACCCATTTGAAAAATGATGACTACCTACCGCCGCGCCTACACCGTCCTCACCGCCCTGCTGACCCTGTTCCTCATCTACACCGTCTCCACGCAAAATTGGCTGCAAACCGACCTGACCGCGCTACTGCCGAGCGAACAGCAGCCTGACGCGCTTTTGACGGCGGCGGACAAGGCGGGCGAAGAGCAGTTGAACACACAGGTGATTTTGCTGGCGGGCAGCAAAGACGCGGAAACGGCGTTTCAGACGACCTCCGAGATTGCGGCTTTGTGGCGTAAAAGCGGCGTGTTCGAGCAAGTGGACAGCAGCGTGACGCCCGACTTGGACAAGGTGCGCAAGGACATCGGCAAGCTGGGGCTGGCGCTGCTGCCAAACGAACAGGTGCGCCTGCTGTTTGAGCATCCGCAAGCGTATTTTCAGGCGCGGGCGGAAGCGGCGGTCAACCCGTTTGCCGCGCCCTCGCCTTTGTCTTTGGAACAAGACTGGCTGGGCTTCGGGCGTTTTGTCGCGGGCAAGGCGAATCCGCAAAACCGTTTGCAGTGGAACATGGACAACGGAATGCTGTTCACCGAAGGCGATGACGGGAAAACTTGGGTTTTGGCTGCGCGGACGGCTGGCGGCGGGCGACAATTTTTCCGGCAACGACGCCCTCCTGCCGCTGATGGCGGAAAGCCGCAAACTGGCAAAAGCCAAAGGCGCGGACACGTTGGCGGCAGGCGGCGCGCTGTTTGCCGCCGCGTCCAAAACAGAGGCGGAGCAGGAAAGCCGGCTGATGAGTACAGTCGGGATGCTGCTGACCTTCGCGCTGCTGCTGTGGGTATTCCGCAGCGTCCGCGTGTTCTGGCTGACGCTGCCTTTGGCGGCGGGTATGCTGACCGGTCTGGCGGCGGCTTTGCTGTTCTTCGGCGAAGTGCATATCCTGACCATCGTCATCGGCACGAGCCTGGTCGGGATGCTGGTGGATTTCCCGCTGCACTGGCTCGCGCCTTCGGTATTCGGCACACGGGCGAAAAAAACGGCAAAACGGCTTTTTAGACGACCCCGTCTGGCAGGCAGAACCCGCCATGAAACATGTTTTTGCCGAGCTTTTACCGTCAGCCTGCTGATTACGGTATTGGGCTACGCGCTCTTGTGGTTCACGCCGCTGCCCGTATTGCGGCAGACCGCCGTGTTTTCAGGGTTTGCGCTGGCGGGCGCGTTTGGCGCGACGGTGTTGTGGCTGCCGCCGCTGTTTCAGCGTTACCGCGCCAAAAACCGTGCCGTTTGCCGCGCTGACCGAACGGCTCTACGCGCTGTCGGGTCGTCTGAAAAATCCGTCTGCACAAACGCGGCTGGCTGATGGTCGGCGGCGTGTTGCTGGCGGTCGGGCTGTGGCGCAGCGACTGGCGCGACGACATCCGCCAGTGGGTCAACATGCCGTCTGAAATGCTGGCGGAAGTGCAACGCATCGGACAGTTGAGCGGCGCGGATTTCGGCGGCAAATACTTGGTTGCCGAAGCGCCGAGCGAAGACGCTTTGTTGATGAAAACCGCCGAACTCGGCCGCGCGCTGCAACCCTCTCGTCGCGCAAGGCAAGCTCGTCAGCTTCCAATCTCCCGACCAGCTCCTGATGCCCGTATCCGAACAGAAAAAACTGCAAAACCGCCTGCGCGAACTGTCCAAGCTGCCCGAAAGCCGCCAACCGCTCGTCGATATCGGCATTCCGCACAAAACCCTACGCAACGCGCTGCTGCAAGCCGCCGATGCGCCGCCGCTGACGCTTGCCGATGCGCTGAAAAACCGATTTGGCGGAAGCCTGGCGGCCGCTGTATTTGGGTGAGGTCGAAAAAGGCCGTTTTGCCGCCATCGTGCGCCTGAACGGCATGACCGACGACACCGCCGTCCGCTCCGCCGCGCAAAGCGTAGCGGGCGTACATTGGGCGGACAAACGCGCCCACCTGAACGACCTTTTTCCACCACACGCGCAATCAGGCGGCGTGGTTGAAACTGGCATCCTACGCACTGGCATGGCTGGTTTTATGGCGTATGTTCGGCATGAAGCGCGGCACCAAAATCCTTGCCGTACCGCTTGCCGCCGCCGTCTGCACCGTCGCCGTACTCGGTCTGGCAGGCATCCCCGTCAGCCTGTTCGCCATGTTCGGCCTGCTTTTTGGTGTCCGCCATCGGCGTCGATTACGCCGTCTATGCCCTCACCGCGCGACACAGCGCACCCGCGCGGCTGGGCGGGATGCTGCTCGCCGCCGCCACTACCGCCATCTCCTTCGCTCTGCTCGCCCTAAGCGGCACGCCCGCCGTCGCCGCCTTCGGCATCACGGTCACGGTCGGCGTAGCGTTCAATATTTGGCTGGCGGGGGCTTTGTTGAAAGATTGATGTTTAAAAATTTATAAACAAAAGGTCGTCTGAAAACGGGTTAGTGCAAAATCCGCCATACCCGTTTTTCAGACGACCTTTTGACGATATCAAACGTAATCAAGCCGCTGTCTTCTTTGCAGAACATAAGTGGTTTAAGAAACAGCCTCAGGATGCCCTTTATCCGCTCCCGCATCAAACCAAAATGCCTGCCCCTTTTTCGGGCAGGCATTTTCCTGCTGGTCATGGTGTGCGGCTCAATATTTGACTGTCCAGCCTATCTCGCCGCCCGCGCGCATCGGGACAAGTTCGCCATCGCCGTATGGGACACTTGCGGGGACGGTTTGGCTTTGTTTGACGAGCGTTATCGTGTCGGTGTTTTTCGGGAATGCCGTAGAACCTTGCGCCGTTTTTCGAGGCGAAGGCTTCGAGTTTGTCCAACGCGCCTGCTTTTTTTCAAACACTTCGGCGTAAAGCTCGATGGCGGTCATGGCGCTGAACATGCGGCGCAGCCTGCAGGCGTTTTTCTTTGGCGGATTTGGCGTGCGGCGCGGAGTCGGTGCCGAGGAAGAATTTATGCGCCTTTTCGCCGGTAACGGCGGCAGACCAATGCCTGACGGTGGGTTTCGCGTTTGAGTACGGGCAGGCAGAAATGATGGGGGCGGACGCCGCCGACCAAGAGGTCGTTGCGGTTGAGCAGGAGGTGTTGCGGGGTAACGGAGGCGGCAACGTTGTCGCCTGCTTCCAAAAACCAGGCGGGCGGCTTCGGCGGTGGTGATGTGTTCAAACACGACTTTAAGATTCGGCACTCGCGCCAAAAACGGGTTTCATCACGCGCTCGATAAAGGCGGCTTCGCGGTCGAAAAATATCGATTTCGGGGTCGGTTACTTCGCCGTGAACGAGGAACAGGATGCCCTGTTTTCGCCATTTCTTCCAAAACGGGAATGAGTTTGAACAGGTCGGTTACGCCGGAATCGGAATTGGTGGTCGCGCCTGCGGGTAGAGTTTGAAGGCGACGATGCCGGCGGCTTTTGGCTTCGCGCACCAGCTCGGGCGTGGCTTGATCGGTCAGGTAAAGCGTCATCAACGGCTCAAACGCGCTGCCTTCGGGCAACGCCGCCATGATGCGCGCTTTGTAGGCAAGCGCGTCGGCAACGCTGACGACGGGCGGCTTTGAGGTTGGGCATGATGACGGCGCGCCCCATCTGGCGGGCGGTATAGGGGCAACGGCTTTGGAGCGCGTCGCCGTCGCGCAGGTGCAGGTGCATATCGTCAGGGGCGGGTTATGGTCAGGGTTTGCATGGGTGTTCCTTTTTAGATTTTTTGGGTTTCAGACGACCCCTTGATGTTTCCCTAGGGGCTGTCAACATTTCATTTTTCCCAGTGGATTTTTGTTCACAAAGCGGAAGATGCCGATTTGGAGATAAAAAGACACGGAAACTATTGAATGGCGACAGTCGCTAAAGCTCGTCTGAAAAAGACTATTGCACAAGGACAGGCTTGCCGTTGTAGGACTGATGCGTCAGGTAAAACACCGCCTGCACGGGCAGCTGATCGGACGGGGTGGTTTTGACGGTCAGCAGGGTTTCTTCCGGGCTGCCCGAAGCTCGCCACGCATAAGAAAGCTGACGGATCGCTATCGGAGATTCGGAGGCTTTGATCGGTGCGCAATTCGTTGTTCAAACCCTTCGGCGGGTTTTCGACCAACACCATAAACTGCTTGCGTATCAAGTTTTCGTCCGCCCGCGCCGTCTTCACACTGCAACTGTCGCCGGTCAGGCTCAAATAATAATCCGCGCCGTCCTGCGTTTTTCTTCCAAACGGCAAGCGCATCCGGCTCGATGAAACCTGCGGGCAGCCTGCCGATTTCTTCCGCGTTCAAAGCCGTCAGCTTTTTCATTATCGGCAAAAGAGCGCACTTTATCGGCAGCCCCGTCAAAAGCGACGCAGCCTTGACGGAACAATTCCGCCGCCCTCGTTCGCACGATCCGCCATCTGCTCGGGCGGCACTTCCTCCCTGCCGCACGCCGCCAATAAAACGGAGAAAAGCGGCAAGCGTCAAAAAGTCTTGAAATCGGACGTTTCGCCATTTTTAGACGACCTTTCATATAGATTTAAAAAAAGCGGGTAGGTAGGGAACAGCGTTCAAAGTAAATTTTTGTAATCAGTCGTCTGGAAGAGAACAACGTTCAGGGACACTCGATTACACACTCTTTGAATTTATGAGAACTACAATTTTCTAAAGCCAACCTTTCTGAATTTCCTTCCGTACTAGAATACCCTTTCAAAATATGAAGTATCCCATTTTCCCTGCCTGTAGCAAGCGCATGACAGCCGTTCCTAATCCAAGAATGAACTTTACAAAATTTACCATTCCCCTTTTTCACATCTCTGGATGGCAACACGCTTAGCTTGCTCCAATGAATCCTCATTTACGGAATCTGTAATAATTCCGTTTTGTGATTCAACACTATCGCTCCGTACTTTGATGGCAAATTGGCAATAACCGGATTCGTATTGTTATAGGAATTGCCGTTATTGTTATAGGAATTACCGACATTTACCGATGGATGATATTTATTATAAATATCTTGCTGGTTATAGCCGTAACTACGCAATTCCCGCGCATTCTGAGGCTCCGCGGGTTGGGTCGTATGCAAAAGAAAGTTCGGAATATCCCAGTAAAACCGAAAAGAGTAGAAAAAGTTGCTTTTTCATCATTTTCCTTCATTTAATAATGTAATAATAATTCGCTTGTAAAACTTAATAAAATCAAACTACAAGCTTCACAAGAAGGTGTTAAAAAGCTTTGAAATCGGACGTTTCGCCATTTTCAGACGACCTCTATTTGTGTTTCACGACCAGCGTGAACACGCCGTCTTCTTCGCGCGATTCGAGCAAGACATGTCCGGTCTGACGGCAAAACGCCTCAAAATCGCCGGGCGCGCCGCCGTCGGTCGCCAACACGGTCAGGACTTCGCCCGCCTCCATTTGCGCCAAGGCTTTTTTGGTTTTCAAAATCGGCAAAGGGCATCTGGAGCCCCTTCAGGTCTAAAGGTGTGCGTTCATATTTTCCGATGTTCCGTTAACAGGATTAACATGAATTATACCGTACTTACTTGCACCCCACCCCGCCGAACCCATAAAATAAAGCCGTTTTTCACTTTGGAGCACACCATGCGCCGTCTCGCCCTCCTGACCCTCTGCCTCGCCACCACGGCAGTCAACGCCGCCGGATTCAGCGAAAAAGATACCCCCTTCAACACACGCTATAAAGAAAGCCCCGAAGAAGCCGCAGCCCGCGAGTTCGCCGAACAAAAACCGCGCTCCCGCCCCTGCCCGACACCCAATCCGGCGACTGGTTCGACCTCTACGTCAGCGAAGACTACGGCAAACAGCCCAAAATCCTCCTCAGCAGCCTGCAAATCATGCCCTCTCCCGACGGCAGCATCCGCTACATCCTCAACGTCCGTTCCGACAAAGGTCATGACAACCTGACCGTCGAAGGCCTCTTCTGCGCCCGCTCTTCCTTCACCCTACGGCAAAGACAAACGCTCGTCTTATAAAGTGTTCGGCTACGGCGACACCGTCAACCGCCGCTGGATCGAGCCGCGCAAAGCTGAATGGAAACCCATAGGCTCGACCTTCAACAAAAACGACGAGATGCGCGCCGTCCTCTACCAAGCCTTCTGTGTCGACGGCGTACCGAACACCACCGAAGGACTGGTCAAACGCCTCAAAGAACGCGCCGGACGCTACGCGCCGAAAATGGTGCGCCACGACAAATAAAAAGCCGTTTGACGGTTTCAAACATCAAAAAAAGGTCGTCTGAAACATTTTCAGACGACCTTTGCCGTATTTCAAACCGTCAATCAGCGCGGATGAACCATATCGGCGGGGACGACCAGTTCGTCAAACTCTTCGCCTGTCAACAAGCCCAATTCGACGGCGGTTTCGCGCAGCGATTTGTCGTTTTTTTATAGGCGGTTTTGGCGACTTTGGCGGCGTTTTCGTAGCCGATTTTGCGGTTCAGCGCGGTAACGAGCATCAGGGAATGGTGCAGGAAATAGTCGATTTTTTTCCGGTACGGGTTCGATGCCGCGGCGCAGTTTTCGTTGAAGCTGTTGCACGCGTCACCCAACAGGCGGATAGATTGCAAGAGGTTGTAGGCGATAACGGGCATATAGACGTTCAGCTCGAAATTGCCCGACGCGCCCAGCCATGCCGATGGTGACGTCGTTGCCGAACACTTGGCAGCACACCATGGTCATCGCTTCGCATTGGGTCGGGTTGACTTTTGCCCGCATGATGGACGAACCCGGCTCGTTTTTCGGGGATTTTGATTTCGCCCAAACCGCAGCGCGGACCGCTTGCCAACCAGCGGATGTCGTTGGCGATTTTGTTCAGGCTTGCCGCCAGCGTTTTCAATGCGCCCGAAGCGGCAACGGCGGCATCGCGTCCGCCCAAGGCTTCAAACTTGTTCGGCGCGCTGACAAACGGCAGGCCGGACAATTCGGCGAGTTTGGCGGCGGCTTTTTTTCGGCGTATTCGGGATGGCTGTTCAAGCCCGTACCGACCGCCGTGCCGCCCAAGGCGAGTTCGTACAAAACCTTGAGTGCGTCGTTCAGACGGCCTAAGCCGTGGTCGAGTTGGGAAACGTAGCCGGAAAAACTCTTGTCCCAAAGTCAGCGGCGTCGCGTCCTGCAAATGGGTGCGGCCGATTTTGACGATGGGGGCGAATTCTTTGGCTTTTTTGTCCAAGGTGTCGCGCAGGGCTTGGACCGCTGGAATAAGGTGGCGGTTGATTTCAATCGCGGCGGCGACATGGATGGCGGTCGGGAATGCGTCGTTGGTCGATTGCGCGTGGTTCACATGGTCGTTGGGATGGACGGGCTGGTACGCCGCCAAACCCGTACCGGCGATTTCGTTGGCGCGGTTTGCCAGCACTTCGTTCATGTTCATATTGGACTGCGTGCCGGAGCCGGTCTGCCAAACCACTAAAGGAAACTGCCCGTCGAGCTTGCCGTTCAACACATCGTCCGCCGCCTGCGTAATCAAATCCGCCTGCTCAGGCTTAATCCTGCCGAGGGAAACATTGGTGGCGGCTGCGGCTTTTTCACCAGCGCCAAAGCGTAAATCAGCGGCTGCGGCAAGGGTTTCGCCGCCGATTTTGAAAATTGTTGCGGCTGCGCTGGGTCTGCGCGCCCCAATAGGCTTCGGACGGGACTTCGACATTGCCCATGGTGTCGTGTTCGGTACGGGTACTCATGTGTTTCTCCTGAATTAAATGATAATGCAAATAATTTGCAAACGTATTATAGCGGGCAGGAGGTCGTCTGAAAAGCGGGGACGGAGTTTGGGACGGAGTTTTGAAAGCTGAAAAGAAGATTGAGACAGACGAAGGAATTGTGTTTAACCTGTTTGGGCTATGCCAAAATGTATAGTGGATTAAATTTAAATCAGGACAAGGCGACGAAGCCGCAGACAGTACAGATAGTACGGAACCGATTCACTTGGTGCTTCAGCACCTTAGAGAATCGTTCTCTTTGAGCCAAGGCGAGGCAACGCCGTACTGGTTTAAAGTTAATCCACTATAAAAGGTCGTCTGAAACCTTATTGATAGGTTTTCAGACGACCTGTGTTTACTTTTTAAAAATTCAAGTAATCAGTTTGCCATTTGTTTTGCCTGAACCGCTGTCAGGGGCAATGGTGAAGACGATGTCTTCTACCAATGCGCCGCGGGAGAGGTCGTTGACCGGTTTGCGCAAACCTTGCAACAGCGGGCCGACGCTCAAGACGTTGGCGCTGCGTTGTACGGCTTTGTAAGTACAGTTGCCGGTGTTGAGGTTCGGGAAAATCAAGACGCTTGCCTGACCGGCGACGGTGCTTTCAGGGGCTTTGCTTTTGCCGACTGAAGGCACAGTAGCCGCATCGTATTGCAGCGGACCGTCGATTTCCAAATCCGGGCGTTTTTCTTTTCGCCAGTTTGGTCGCTTCAATCACGGCATCGACATCAGGGCCGCTGCCTGAGTTGATGGTGGAGTAAGAAATCATGGCAACTTTTGGCGGAATACCGAAGGCTTTGGCGGTATCGGCGGATTGGATGGCGATATCGGCAAGCTGTTCGGGTGTCGGATTCGGGTTGACCGCGCAGTCGCCGAAGACGAGGACTTGGTTGGGCAGCAGCATGAAGAATACGCTGGACACGAGGCTGGCGCCCGGTGCGGTTTTAATCAGCTGCAAGGCGGGGCGGATGGTGTTGGCGGTCGTATGAACGGCACCGGATACCAAGCCGTCCACGTCGTTTTGCGCCATCATCATGGTGCCGAGGACGACGGTGTCTTGCAGTTGTTTGCGGGCGTCTTCAGGCGTCAGGCCTTTGATTTGCGCAATTCGCACATCGGCTCGACGTATTGTTCGACCAATGTAGCGGGATCGATGATTTCCAACGAGTCAGGCAGGCTGATGCCGCGTTCTTTGGCAACGGCTTCAACTTCTTCGCGTTTGGCAAGCAAGACGCAGCGGGCAATGCCTTTTTCGTGGCAGATGGCGGCTGCGGCGACGGTACGCGGTTCTGCACCTTCAGGCAGGACAATGCGCATATCGGCTTTTGCGGGCAAAATCAATCAGGTTGTAACGGAATTGGGCGGGAGAAAGGCGGGATGCTTCGCGTTTTGCCAAAGCAGATACGTCTTTGAGCGCGCTGCTTGAGCCGTAGAACGTCAGTCCGGTCAGGCGGGCAACTTCTTCGCCTACGGATGCTGCCGCGCCTTCAATAATGAAGCCTTCCAAAAGACCCGGTGCGTTGGTGTAAAGCTGTTTGGCAAGGTTGATTCGGCGTGCCGCTTCGGCTGCGTCGGCATTGTCGGATTGCAATGCCAAGACTACGCCTGCATCCAAAAGAGAGTGCCAGCTCGACGTTTTTGCCGGAGAGGAAGAGTTTGTCCGCATCGGGGGCGATACCTTCAATAACGAGTTTGTCGGTATTGAGTGCGACGGCTTTGCCGACCACAGCGTCAAACCAGTCGTCGCTTTTTGCCTTGTGCCAACAGAGTTTCGGCGGATGCGTCGAGCGGTTGAAAACTTGCGCGCCCAAAGCTTGGGCAAAGGCTTTGCTTGCTGCTGCCACGTCCAAACCGGCGGATACCGGAGCGACCAATAATTTAGCCATGATATGTGTCCTTTCTATTTGGAGGTTGTCCGTCTTGAAGTTGTCCGTCGCCGCCGTGATGCGGACGTAACGGCAATGGCTTAATACTAACAAACAAATTGCGTTTCCAACAAGGTTAAATGTTAATGGATTGAGCGAAAAATGCAATGGATTTTTAAGAAAACGCTTAGAAAGCTGGTTAAAAATTACCCCTCCCCTTTCCTTTTTAATCTTTCCTGATTACTGCGGACAATGACCGTTTAAAATGAAAAAGCCAAGCCCTGTAACATACAGAACCCAGCTGATAGCAACCATCTGAACAGGTTTTTAATGAATACTCAAGATTTAAAGGATTCTTACCTTCAAATTCGAGTTTTCAGACGACCTCCCGCTCCGCAGCCAAATCTGCCGTAGGTCAGATTCTTGAATCCGACATCTCCATCTGCAACAACGCGTAAAGAAAAATAGAAACATCAAATATTCGTCGAATACAAATATCCGAACCACACATTACACAGCAATGACGCCGCAACTGATTTTTATTCCGCGATGGAAAGACTAAAAGGTCGTCTGAAAACCTTAAATCAGGTTTTCAGACGACCTTTCATTCCGTCAGACCGATTAAGTCAACCCATCAAGCCTGTTTCAACTTCGCATCGGCATCCCGCAACGCGGTGCGCAGACCTTCCTCGATAACCGGATGGTAGAACGGCATATCCAGCATTTGCGGAACGGTCATCTTCATTTGATGCGCCCATGCCAACAGGTGCGCCAAATGTTCGGCGGCCGGGCCTAAGATTTCCGCGCCGATGAAGCGGCCGGTGGCTTTTTCGGCATACAGGCGCATATGACCTTTGTTTACCAGCATCACGCGGCTGCGGCCTTGGTTTTTGAACGATACTTCGCCGATGACAAATTCGTCGGGTTGGTATTGCGCGGCAACCTGCGCGTATTTCAAACCGACAAAGCCGATTTGCGGATTGGTGAACACCACGCCGATGGTGCTGCGGCGCAAACCGCCGCCGATATTCGGATAGCGGCCCGCGTTGTCACCGCAATCTTGCCTTGGTCGGCGGCTTCGTGCAGCAGAGGCAGTTGGTTGGACGCGTCGCCCGCGATGAAGATATGCGGAATGCTGGTCTGCATGGTCAGCGGATCGGCAACGGGTACGCCGCGCGCGTCTTTTTCGATATTGATGTTTTTCCAAACCGATATTGTCAACGTTCGGACGGCGGCCTACGGCTGCCAGCATATATTCGGCAACAACACGCCTTTTTCGCCGTCCTGCTCCCCAATGGACTTCTACATTGCCGTCCGCATCGAGTTTGACCTCGGTTTTAGCATCCAAATGCAGTTTCAATTCTTCGCCGAACACGGCTTTTCGCCTCGTCTGAAACGACGGGATCAGAAATGCCGCCGATGATGCCGCCCAAACCGAAAATTTCAACTTTCACGCCCAAACGGTGCAATGCCTGACCCAGTTCCAAACCGATAACGCCCGGTCCGAACACGGCAACGCTCTTAGGCAGCGTATCCCATGAGAAAACGTCGTCATTGATAATCAAACGGTCGCCCAAAGACTGCCATTGCGGCAGGATGACGGGACGCGAACCGGTGGCAATCACGAAACTTTTTGCCGTGATTTGGGTATGATCGTCGATTTGGACGGTATGCTCGTCGATAAATTTAGCCGAGCCCATAATGCGCTTGTCGGCAGAGCCACTCTTCCACATCGGCAACAACGAAAGCCGACAAAACGGTCGCGCTCGGATTTGACGCGGTGCATGACTTCTTCGCCGTTGACGACGATGCTGTCTTTTGTCCAAATGCACACCGAACGGGTCGGTATGCAATGCGTGATGGCGCGCCTCAGCGGCGGCAATCAAGAGTTTGAAGGCATACAACCCACGCGCGCGCAGGTCGTGCCAAACACGTTGTTTTTCAATCAGGTAAACATTATCCGAATGTAAACGGGCATTGCGAAACGCACCCATGCCGGCAGTACCGCCGCCGATTACGACGACATCTGCTTGAATTTTTCATAATCTTTGTCCTTTTTTGTTGAGCGTCCGAAGCGGTATCAACGTGAAGCGTATCAGGTTTTCAGACGACATTTTTAATAAACTATCGATAATATAAAAATCAATAGCTATTTTTAAAAATCTCGATTTAAAACAATAATCTCAAATTCTACTTGTAAATATAGAGCTATTCAGAACGACCGTGTAGCGTATCGTCTGAATAACTCTATTTTTTTCTGTTCAGACGGCTTTTAAACCGTCTCGAGCACTAGAGCAATTAGTTTTTAGCCAAATAAGCTTCCAAATCTTCGCTGCCGCCGATGTATTTACCGCCGATGAAAACTTGAGGAGCAGTCATCTTGCCGGTAATGGCGCGAACGGAAGTAACGGTTGCATCTTTGCCCAATACGATTTCTTCGTAAGACAGACCTTTGTCTTGCAAAGCTTTTTTAGCTTTAGCGCAGAATTGGCAGCCGGGTTTGGTGAAGATTGCCACAGACTCTTGAGCTTTCCAGTCAGGAGCAATGTATTTCAACATAGTGTCAGCGTCAGACACTTTGAAAGGATCGCCCGGCTCTTCAGGCTCGATGAACATTTTTTCAACCACGCCGTCGTTAACCAGCATGGAGTAACGCCAAGAGCGTTTGCCGAAGCCCAAGTCTTCTTTGCCGACCAGCATGCCCATGCCTTCGGTGAATTCGCCGTTGCCATCAGGGATCATGTAGATGTTGTCAGCTTCTTCTTCGGCAGCCCAAGCGTTCATCACGAAAGTATCGTTTACAGATACGCAGTAAATTGCGTCAACGCCGTTTTCTTTGAACGCGCCGAACAATTCGTTGTAACGTGGCAGGTGGGAAGAAGAACAAGTCGGAGTAAATGCGCCGGGCAGAGAGAATACGACTACTTTTTACCTTTGAACAAGTCATCAGTGGAAACATCTTTCCAAGTGTCGCCCACGCGGGTACGGAATACGACGGAAGGTACTTTTTGACCGGTACGATCTTGCAAAGCCATTTTTGGATCTCCTTGAAATTTTTAGGTTTAGGGAATGATACGAGTGAATGTGTACATTCTAGCGCAGGAGTTTGATTTGTATAATTTATAGTTCAAATAATATTATTACCTGAAGCTATGAAACCCAACCTGCGAACGTTTCATTTAAATAGAGGTCGTCTGAAAGAAAAACAAGCCCTGGCGTGGAATTATTTTTCGGAATCGTGTGCGTCGGACAATACGACTTCGCGGATGCTGCTTTCTACTTTGTCTTTCAACATAAAGCGGTCTTCGTCTTTGCCGGGACGAATCAGGGGCGGCAAAAATCAATACGGATGCGCAGCTTTTTCATGGAAACGATACGCCAGAGCGAGCGCACCAAATCGACTTCCGCATAAGACGGCACAGTCGTCCTTTTTCCAGCATCATCATAATAGCGCAGCGTAACCGCCTGAACAGGCGCGTCGGCATCGATGGCGGATTGGAAGAGCGCGGCTTTGAACGGCAAAATATCCAAGCCCAAAGAAGTCCGCGCTTCGGGGAAAAAGCTGACATTCTGCCCGGCTTTCAACGCGGCGCAAATGGCTTTGGTTAATCGGCTCGACATCGCGTCGGGAATTTGCGGTTGATAAACACCGTGCCTGCGTTTTGCCCCATTTTGCCCAAGACCGGCCAGTCTTTGATTTCCTGCTTTGGCGATAAAGCTGCTCGGATACACCGCGCTCATGGCAAAAATATCCAACCAAGACACATGGTTTGCCGCCACCAAAACACCATTCACATTATCTGCAGGCGGCGTGCCGATTTCCAATTCGATATCCAAGGCTTCCAGCGCGCCTTTTGCCTAAAGTGATGACCGCATGATCGCGTTCGGCAGGATTGCCGGCATCGATACGGCGCAAATGCCTTCCGGTTCGGAACAGCCATCCCGCCAGGCGGAACAATCTGCCCAAACGGGTAAAAAAACGGGGCTTTTTGTGAGTGCATAACTGTTTTTTTCTTTTCGTCTTAAATGTGTATCAAATCATAGTAATAACGTTTTCAGACGACCCAGATGACAAAGAGGTCGTCTGAAAACAGGTTCATACATTATTTTTGGCAGTTAGGACAATAAAAACGTCCCGCGCTGCCCCAAAACTTCCTTTCTGCACAAAACCGCCGCAACGGACGCAGGGTTCGTTGTGCCTGCCGTACACCGTATATTCCTGCTGGAAATAGCCGCTTTTTGCCGTCACTGTTGACGAAGTCGCGCAACGTGCTGCCGCCGGTTTCAATCGCGCGCTGCAATACCGATTTAATCGTTTCCACCAAGACGGCGCATTCTTTTTTTCTTAACCTTGTCCGCAGGGCGGTGTGGCGAGATGCCCGATTTAAACAGGCTTTCGTTCGCATAAATATTGCCCACGCCGACCACGACGGCATTGTCCATCAGAGCCAGCTTGACCGCGCGTTTTTTTGCGTTTTAAATTTTTGGTACAGATACTCGGCGGAGAAGTCGTCTGAAAGCGGCTCGGGGCCCAGTTTTTCAAGAAGCGGATGATGCTCGGCAATGCCTTCATACCACAAAAATCGCGCCGAACTTACGCGGGTCGTGATAGCGCAATACTGTTCCGTCCGCAAACACAATGTCCGCATGGTCGTGTTTGTCGGGATGATCAATCCGCGCATCGCCGTCCGTAAAAATCCGCAGACTGCCCGACATGCCTAGATGAATCAACAAAGATACCCGTTGCAAAACCGATAACCAGATATTTCGCCCGCCGACGGCAGCTCAACACCTCCTGCCCCGCCAAAAGCTCCGCCAACTGCGGATTGACCTGCCAGCGCAGCTTGGTTTGGCGCAACACAACATCCGCCACCTTTTTACCTTGAATATGCGGGCTGATACCGCGCAACGTCGTTTCTACCTCAGGCAATTCCGGCATTTTTTTCTTTATCCTCAAGCGAATACAATCAACATCTCCCTTTTTCAGACGACCTAAGATTCTACCGATGCCAAAGCGGCCTGACAATTTGCAACCAATCGGCTTTACAGGCAGAAAGCAGCAAATTCAAGGCAGAATGACAAATATAGAAGAGGCTATATTTATGGAGTCAAACCTCTCGTTTTCAAATGTTCAGCCTCAAAAGGTCGTCTGAAAAACAGTCATGCCGGTTTTACCAACGTCTGATTTTCTCAATCCGAAATCCGCGCCGCGCCCAAAGCCACCGTCTGCGTTCCCAATATTTTTTCAAACTCCGGCAAGGGCGTTACCCCCGCCATACGCTTGACCAAAACCAAACCGTACACCGCCGCGTACTGCGGCCACCACCCTGTCCCCGCCTTCTCCATAAAACGCCAAAACCGCAGCCCCTTTTGCGAATTCACAGCAGGCAGATACACCATAAACTTCCCGAATTCCACCTCAAAATCCAAATCCGCCAACCGCTGCTTCAAAGCCGGCAAAAGTCAGGCAATGCTCCTTTTTAGGCAAACGCGCTCCATCAAACCACTTACTGAAAAACCACAAAGATTTCGGATTAAACCCCGTCAAAACCAACCGCCCTTCAGGTTTCAACACCCTAGACGCTTCGTGCAGCACTTGCGTCAGCGCGGCAGTTTCGCTGACTGTGCGGCATCAGCAGCACATCAATAGAATGACTCTCCCAAGCCATAGCGTCCGCCGTCATCAATACATCACGGGGCACAGTAACCACGTTTTCAGACGACCTTAACCATTGACCGCCTTGTTGAACAACGGTCTGTCCGTCAAAATATTGCAAATGCCGCTCAAAAAAAGCAGCTTCGTTCTGAGCAACATAACGCCCCATAGCCGTATCTTCAAACCATACATCCATAGTCGTTATCCTATTAACTGTTTCATGCGTTCATTTCTACTGTCCGATAGAAAAATACAATGCAATCGCCGTATTTATGCCACAGATTTTAACATTAAGACCCAAGCATATGTAAATTTCACCCCCTTTACCTTGACGGCTACATCTTCAAACAGTACCATCGGGTAGACTAAATTTAACCTTATATCATTGATAATTATTGATTCATCATGGCAAAACTGAAAACCATCGCACTTACCATTTCAAGTTTATCCGCAGCTTCCGGCGCAGCATACGCTCAAAATGCCACACCAGATCGAGTCAGGTATGGCAATGATGCGCCCTCAATTCCTCTTTTGGATCAAGCCAAAGCGCAAACTTTCGGAACGGGCAGCCTTTGGGCATCGTTGCGCAAGGATTTCCGTATGAACGAGGTCAATTCCGAACTTGTTCGCCGCCATGAGAGCAAATTCGCTGCCAATAGTGCCTACTTCGACCGCACCATTACCCGCAGCAAACCCTATATGTACCATATTGCCAACGAAGTCAGAAAACGCAATATGCCTGCCGAAATCGCATTGCTGCCGTTTATCGAAAGCGCATTCGTTACCAAAGCAAAATCACATGTCGGCGCATCCGGTCTGTGGCAGTTTATGCCTGCAACGGGTCGCCACTACGGCTTGGAAAAACCCCTTTGTATGATGGCCGTCACGATGTCTACGCAGCAACTGACGCAGCATTGAATTACCTGCAATACCTGCACGGATTATTCGGCGACTGGTCCCTTGCACTGGCTGCCTACAACTGGGGCGAAGGTAATGTCGGCCGTGCCGTCAATCGGGCGCGTGCGCAAGGTTTGGAGCCGATTTACGAAAATCTGCGCATGCCTGACGAAACACGGAATTACGTTCCCAAACTCTTGGCCGTACGCAATATCGTTGCCAACCCGCAAACTTTCGGCATGAATATCACCGAAATCAACAATCAGCCGTATTTCAAATCCCTGAGCATCGACAAGCCGATTGACAACAGCACTATCGCCCGCTTCGCCAACATCAGCGAAAGCGAATTGCTGACACTCAATCCGGGATTCAATGCGCCTGTATTCATCCCGAAAAACAATCGTCGCCTGTTGCTGCCTGTTGATTCTGTGGCTTCTTTCGAGAAAAACTACCGAAACGCGAATCCCGATACTTTGTTGTCTTGGAACGTATACACATCCCGAAACAATACCAGCTTGAACGCCATCGCAGCAGAAACCGGTATGAGCGTTGCCGAAATCAAACGACTGAACGGCTTGGGAAATAACTCCCTGTCTTCCGACCGCAGTATTTTTGCAGCCAAGAATAAAGCAGCTAATTCGGCGACACCTGATACACTCTCATTCATCGATGTTGATAACAGACCGGATACTTACCGTTCCAATATGCCGGAAATGGCACCTATTAAAACGGCAAAAAGCAAATATTCCTACAATGGATTTTTGCCAACATTAAACCCGTTGCAGCAGTACCAACAGATTATGTAGCCCTTGGCAAAAAAGCAGTATCCGAAACTGTTACCGCTCAATCAGTCTCTGTTGGCGGAGAAAGCAAAATTGCCTCTGCAACTCCTACTACCGTTGCCAAAGCAGACATCGCAACCACACCTGAAACCACTGTTCAAAACCAACTCTTCAGCAGATTTGGCATCGGCAAAATGTCAAAGAAGAGCGTATTCCTGAAGTGTTTGCCCAATTGTCTCAAGCTGAAAGCAAGCCTGCCGTTGTCGAGCAAACTGCTGCAAATACAACTACTGAGCTGACTACTGCTCAAGCTGCTCCGACGCAAGCTGCTGAAACAGCCGATGAACTGATGGCGTTGGTAGATTCAAATCTTCGTACTCAAACTGAAAATGTAGCAGTCGCACAAGCCGCCAGCGAACACAATATTGCATCCGACGCAGTCAAAGCGCGTAGCGAGCGTATTGCCGCCAATACCGCCAAACAACAAAGCCGCACTGAGGCGCGTTTGGCCCGTGCAGGCAATCAGCAGCAATCTCAAACCGCAGGTGCGGGCATGCACCGTGTAGCCGATGGCGATACGCTGTTTAATATCTCTCGTCGTTACAATTTGAGCGTTGCTGACTTGATTATTGCCAACAACATTAAAGGCAATAACATCCGTAAAGGTCAGCTGTTGCGTGTGACCGCAGCGCCCGCCAAAACTCGAAACAGTATCCGAAACGTTTCTTATACTCGTTCGCAGAGGCGATACTTTAAATACTATCGCCAACCGATTCAATGTAGATGTAAACGATATCCGCCGCTGGAATCGAAATACCAATGGTGTGACACCCGGTCAACGTTTGAAATTAATCGGCAGTTAAGATTACTCTTTCGAAAAAAAGTCGTCTGAAATTTTTCAGACGACTTTTTATTTGCCAACAAATTCAATTTTCCCCGCATCATCACTACGCCCTCCCTTTAAAGAGAAAGTTTTTAGTGAATAATATAGTGGATTAACTTTAAACCAATACGGCGTTGCCTCGCCTTAGCTCAAAGAGAACGATTCTCTAAGGTGCTGAAGCACCAAGTGAATCGGTTCCGTACTATCTGTACTGTCTGCGGCTTCGTCGCCTTGTCCTGATTTAAATTTAATCCACTATAACATTTCATCTCAATGTCAAATTAAAAAGGTCGTCTGAAATCCGTTTTCAGACGACCTCTTGCTTAAATCAAACCTTCCAGTTTTGGGTTACCCTCTTTCGGAATCGGGCGTTTGTTACCTTCACTATCAATGGCGACATAAGTGAAGACAGCCTCTGTCACGAGTTGACGATCCTCAGTAAGATGATCGTTCATCAATGTTTTTACCCAAACCTCAATTTTTCAGTTGCAACGAAGTATTACCCACGCTCACGCAGCGGCCGTAGCAACAGACGACATTCCCCACTTTCACAGGACGGATGAAATTCATTTCCTGAACAGCTACGGTAACAATACGGCCTTGTGCGATTTCCGCCGCCAAAATACCGCCGCCCTAAATCCATTTGCGACATAATCCAGCCGCCGAAAATATCTTGATTGGGATTAGTGTCGCGCGGCATGGCAACGGTGCGCAGCAAAAGCTCGCCTTATGGTTTAGTGTGTTGTTTTTCATTTTGCGTCATGGGAAAATATCCTTTTTAGAGGTGCAGCTTTCGTGTGAAGTTGAGAAACCGATTGAAGCAGTGTGGGATGATTGCTCAGTGATAACAAGGTCGTCTGAAAACTTCTATACGGTTTTCAGACGACCTTGAACCCATATTCTGAGACAACGCTATTTCTAACGTTCTGCCAATTTCAAATAAACGCCGGCAACGTCTTGCTCTCCGTAACCCTGCTGTTACCGCTTGGCGGTAATTTTCAGCAACGGTTTTCGACGGCAGGCAGCGACTTCACCGCTTTGCTCCAGCTCTTTGACCGCCAGATTAAGGTCTTTGGAAGCGTGTTTGAGTGCGAAGGCAGGTGGGAATTCACGGCTTGCCCACAGCGATTTTTGGTTTGGAACATAGGCGAATCCATAGCGGAATTACCGATGGCTTCGATGATGGTATAAGTATCGACACCAAACTGTTGAGCCATTAGCATAGCTCTCGCTGTATGCTTCGCCGAAAAATACCCAGCAGGGAGTTGAGCACGAGTTTTGCGCCCGAACCTTTCCCTACCCCACCGAAATGGAAAGTTTGTTTACCGACAATGGAAAAACACTTTTTGCAGAGGCGTTGAAAACACTTTCTTCTCCGCCAAACAAAATCAGCAACGTACCGTTGGTAGCAGGACCGACCGAACCAGAAACAGGTGCTTCTGCAAACTGACCGCCCGCAGCTTCGACCAATTCTTTAACGGCAAGATTTTTCAGAAGGAGCAATAGTACTCATGTTGACAATGATTTTGCCCGCAAGCTCCTTGCGAACCTCTTCACTCAAAAATATCGCGTACAGCCGCGAAGTCGGAAACCATCAGAAAAATAACGGGATAAGCGCGGATAAGATCGATGGTGCTTGCACACTTTCGCGCCTTTATTGGCGAGGTCGGCGGTTTTATCGGGTGAACGGTTATAAACACCGACTTCGATACCAGCGTTCAAAAAGCCGCGTTACCATCGGATTACCCATTTTGACCCAAGCCTATCCAGCCGATTTGCGTGTATTCGTTTGTTGACATTGTGTTTGCTCCTTTGTTTGTCTTGCCGTGCAATCATATAGGTTTACAGGTCGTCTGAAAAAGTTTTTCAGAGGGTTGGATAAAGTATTTATAGTGAATTAAATTTAATCAGGACAAGGCGACGAAGCCGCAGACAGTACAGATAGTACGGAACCGATTCACTTGGTGCTTCAGTACCCAGAGAATCGTCTCTCTTTGAGCTAGGCGAGGCAACGCCGACCGTTTAAAGTTAATCCACTATATATTGATATGAACGAAATCGCCTTTCATTTGTTGGAGGCATATGCGGCTGTTTTTCATATTCACGCCACCGATTAACCACGCTTTATATGCAAAAAGGTCGTCTGAAAAGCGAAAATGTTTTCAGACGACCTTTTACAATCAAAACCATTATGCGAACGGATGATGCAAAACGATGGTTTCTTCGCGGTCAGGACCGGTGGAGACGATGGCTACCGGTGCGCCGCAGACTTCTTCGATACGTTTCAAATATGCTTTGGCATTGCCGGCAATGCGTCGTAGCTTTGTCACGCCGACAGTCGATTCGCTCCAGCCGGAATGGTTTCGTAAATCGGCTTGCAGGTTTCTACCGCATCGGAACCGCAAGGCAGGATGTCGGCTTTTACTGCCGTCGGGCACTCGTAGCCGACGCAGATATTGATGGTTTCAATGCCGTCCATCACGTCCAGCTTGGTGATACACATACCGGAGATGCCGTTGACTTGGATGGAGCGTTTCAATGCGGCGGCATCAAACCAACCGCAGCGGCGTGCGCGGCCGGTTACGGAGCCGAATTCGTGTCCGCGTTCTGCCAAACCCTGCGCCTACTTCGTCGAAACAATTCAGTCGGAATGGGACCTGAACCGACGCGCGTGGTATAGGCTTTGACGATACCCAAAACATAATCCAGCATTTGAGGACCTACGCCCGCGCCTGCGGAAGCGGCTCCCGCCAAGCAGTTGGACGAGGTAACGAAGGGTAAGTGCCGTAGTCGATGTCCAACAGCGTACCTTGTGCGCCTTCAAACAGCAGTTTTTCGCCGTTTTTGTTTTTCTCGTTCAACACGCGGGATACGTCGGTAATCATCGGCGTAATGCGCGGCGCGACTTTTTCGATAACCGCCATCACATCTTCTGCTTTAACCGCTCGGCATTGTGCAGATGTTGCAGTTGGACATTGTAATAGGCAAGGACGGCATCCAGTTTTTCACACAGTTTTTCAGGATGCAGCAAATCGACGACGCGGATGGCGCGGCGTGCCACTTTGTCTTCGTAGGCTGGGCCGATGCCGCGACCGGTCGTGCCGATTTTGCCTTTGCCGCGCGATGCTTCGCGGGCTTGGTCAAGCGCGATGTGGTAAGGCAGGATCAGCGGGCAGGTCGGCGCGATTTTTCAGACGACCTTCAACGTTTTTCACGCCTGCTGCGTTCAACTCGTCGATTTCGCCCAACAATGCTTCGGGGATACGACAACGCCGGAACCGATGAAGCAATCCAAGTTTTCATGCAGGATGCCGCTCGGAATTAGGCGCAAAATGGTTTTCTTGCCGCCGACGACCAAAGTATGACCCGCATTGTGGCCGCCTTGAAAACGCACGACACCGCTGGTTTCTTCCGCCAGCCAGTCGACGATTTTACCTTTGCCTTCATCGCCCCACTGGGCGCCGATTACTACAACATTTTTTTAGCCATAGCCATATAACCTATTAATATTAAAAATTTATCGTGAATCAACTTCAAACCAAGACGGCTTTGCGCCCTGCCCTGATTTGCCTTTTAATCTGCTATGAATGGGTATTTAAATTTTCTCAACCTGCCAAACGCCGTCCGACTTTTTTTCAGACGACCTGCAACCTCTTCCGAAGCGTTGTGTCCGATACCGTAGTCGACAACGACACACCGCCCTTGTTCACGCAGGGGCTTCGACTGCTTCGCGAGCCGCTTCGGCATCTTCCGCATCGACCAAGACGACGGGCTGCCGCTCAATGGCGGGCAAACGTCCGATAAAGCTGCGCAAGTCGAAACTGAATCCCGTTGCCGGACGCGCACGGCTGAAATATTCGCCCAATCCGTCATAACGCCCGCCCCGTGCGACCGCGTCATGGAAATTGGAACCGTATGCCGCATACAGCAAGCCCGGTGTGATAATTGTCGACGCGCAGTTCGGATAAGTCGATATGGACTTTCTGATTCGGGAATGCGTCGCACACTGCCTGCAATTCGTCCAACGCGCTGCCGACTGCCGACAAATCCGGCAATCGTTCGCGCGCAGCGGACAACACTTCCCGTCCGCCATACAGACGCGGCAGCAGCGAAAATGCTTTCGCCCACATACCGTCCAGCTTCCAAGCCTTAACCTGCGCTTCGACCGCTTCGGTATCTTTATCCCTGCATCAACGCAAGCAGTGTTGCGGACTGCTCCGCATCCAAAATGCGCCGCATCGGACAAAGCGCGGAATACGCCGATGTGACCCCAACGACAGCAAAACCTCGCCCATATCGGCAATCTTCATACTTTTGAGCATCAGGTCAATCAGCTCGATATCCGCCCGGATGTCGGCGAAACCATACATCTCCGCCCCCGCCTGCAAAGGTTCGCGCATATTGAGCAAACCTTCCGGCCGCGCGTGCAACACAGGGCCTGCGTAACACAAACGGTTAATCCCTTGATTGGCGGACAAAAGATGCGCATCGATACGCGCCACTTGCGGCGTAATGTCGGCACGGATGCCCAACTGCCGACCGCTCAGCTGATCGACCACCAAAATGGTTTTTCAAAGACAAACCCGCGTCAATGTGCGTCAGCAGGGAATGGCTGTATTCCATCAGCGGAGGCTGTACCAGCTCGTAACCGTGCACTCGGAACAAAGTCAACAACTGCTCTCGCGCGCTTTCCAACTGTCGGGCGTTGGTCGGCAACACATCGGCAACATGTTCGGGAAGCTGCCAAGATTGCATGGGAAATCTACCTTCTATCTGTTTTTGTAAACGCAAAAGGGCTGCTTGAATTTAAAACCAGACGGACACACAGCCCGCTTCTCGAAATACGCCGCGCAAACGATGCAGCGTTTCCAACAAATCTGATTTTAAATTCAAACAGCCCCTGAATGACGGCTTTAAACCGCCGAGTTATTAAAAAGCAGACTTTACCATACAAAACAGTTTTGTGCAGCCTGTTTTCATACCGGACAGCCCCTGACTTTGGAGCAAATGGGATTTTTGTATACGGGAAATAACATGTTTAAGAAGCATCTCAAGCAACTGGGGTAGTCTCGACAAAGGTGTTGCTTGTTATTCCTCAACGCCCCATCAATCTTATATAGTGATTAACTTTAAACCAGTACGGCGTTGCCTCGCCTTGCCGTACTATCTGTACCGTCTGCGGCTTCGTCGCCTTGTCCTGATTTAAAGTTTAATCCACTATACTTGATTTAGCTTTAAAGGTCGTCTGAAAACCCATTTCAGACGACCTTCAAAGTCTCTCCACCAGCCTCACCGTATTTCTTTGGCTGCCTCTTGCTCCGCTTTGTAACGGCGCAGATAGGCAAGCGCGGCAGCTTTTTTTCTTCTTCGTTGCCATATTTGACATCGCGTTGGGCGCGGCGCAATTCGGCGCGCTCTTTGGCCTCTTCGATTTGTCGGTTTTTGAATGCTTCGCGGTTGTCGGACGCAACCAGCTTGTCTTGTTGGGATTAGGGCTTTCGCCATGGCTTTGGCAATCAAATCCATGGGATTGAAGACAGGTTTGGCGGCAGCTTGCTCTGGCTTGAATTTGCGCCTGCTTGGCTTTTAACGGCGGCTTCGCGCTCGGCAAGCATGGCTTTGCGTTCCGCCTCGTCGCGCGCTTTGCGTTCGGTATGCCAATCAAAGCGGCTTTTGCGCGTGTTCGGCAGCGGCGAAACGCGCCTCGGAAGAGCGGCTCAGGCTGCGCGCGGCAGGGAGGTATTCCTGTTCGGAAGGTATCATGTCGATACAGTCCACCGGACAAGGCGGAAGGCAGAGTCCGCAGCCTGTGCATTCGTCGCTGATTACAGTGTGCATAAACTTGCTTGCGCCCATAATCGCATCGACAGGGCAAGCGCGGATGCAGGCGGTACAGCCGATACAGGCGGCTTCGTCTATCAAGGCGACGGCTTTGGGCTGCGTTTTGACCGGTGCAACGCGCGGCTTACCCAATAAGGCGGCAATATCCACCATCACCGCTTCTCCTCCGGGCGCGCACAAATTAACAGGCGCATCCTCGTGCAACAAAGCTTGTGCATAAGGCAGGCAGCCTTGATAGCCGCATTCTCGGCACTGAGTTTGCGGCAGCAGGCGGTTGATGGCTTGAAGGTCGGTCGGCATGGCGGATAGAGTCAAAAATCGAAAGCGTGTATTTTATCGGGAAACGGAATGCAGGGAAAACCAAGACCAAAATAAATAAGGTCGTCTGAAAACCTCAAAATAAAGGTTTTCAGACGACCTCTTCTATTTTCCGACTATCCGTACCGCTTTATTAGAACTTATGAACCATGCCCAAAGAAACGGCTTTTTGTTCAACAGAACCTGTTTGAGTCGGCGTCAGGCGGGTTTTGCTGCCCAGTTTCAGATAACCGGCATGAGCAAGCATCAAAGTACGTTTGCTGAATTTGTAGGAGGTACCAACTACAACTTGGTCGAATTTATCGACCAGTTTCTCGCCGCTGTTCACGCCTTTTTGCCGCCCAGCCGTGGGCGTAAGTGAGGCGCGGGGTCAGGTTGCCGAAGGTATAACCCACGGTAACGGCTGCATCGGCGACTTTGACGGCTTCATTTTTACCGGCATCGGCAGTGATGTCAGCGCCTTTGTACGTATTGAAATCATCGGTAAAGTAACCCAGATATTTATTTGCGCTTTCATGGCCTTTTGGTATATTGCGCGCCTACGCCGACGAACAGGTTGTTTTTGTCGTAGTAACTCTCGATTTTAGCGATTTGCGCGGCTTTGGTTTTTACCGTTCTTGTCGGTGTACGCGCCTTTGTAATGGCCGTAGGCAAGGTTGGTGGTGAAACCGCTGTTTTCATAAGTCAAACCGGCGGTATATTGCTCTTTGCTGGGTTGTTCGTGCTTATATTTGTCGTCCGGATTGCGGTTGTCGCGCGGCGCGTAGGACGCATTGAACTTGAATCCGCCGAACGAAGGGCTGTCGTAGCGTACGGATGTGGTACGCACACCGGTGCGGGTGTTGATGCTCAAACCCATCGCGTTGGTTTTTGTACAACCACGGGTCGATGGTATCCATCTCGTTGAGCATATTGTTCATATTGCCGACGCGGACCTTACCGAACTTGCCTTCCAAGCCGATGAAGGAATCGCGGTTGCCGAAACGCTGGCTGTTGGATTCGCCCAAAAATGGAAGTGCGCTGTTCCACCTGCCAGATGGCTTTGAGGTCGTCTGAGAGTTTTTTTCGCTGCCTTTGAAGCCGATGCGCGAGGTATTGTCATTGATACGGGTCGCGGTCGCGCTTTTTTTCCGTACCTTCGCTACCTTTTGATTTTCACCTGTCCGGAGGTGATGGTGCTTTTAACTTGTCCGTACAGGACAACTTCGGCGGATGCTGCAAAAAGGTAGGGCTGCTGCGGTTAAAGTAATCAATATTTTTCTTCATGAGTCCTCCTCGAATTTTTAAAATTGAGTAAAAATACCAAACTCAATCATAATGATTTATGGATTATTAAACAACTCTTTTATCTTGAGAAAAAAATTATTATTTATTTCAAATATAATTTGCATTTCAACAACACGATATCGTAGGAATCTTTAATATTCATCCTTTCTGCAATTTTGTTGGCACTAATCCCTATTTTTCCCTTGCCTCAAGATTGAAAAATAAGGCAAGTGCATCTTTTTCAGACGACCTTTTCGGGTCGTCTGAATATTTTTGTTTATGAAGAAAACCATAGCGGAAAGCAATGAAAAAACGAAGAAATTTTCCCATCTAACCTATTGCGCCGACAGGGATTTTGCCGTTTAATGCGAACCTGCTGAATCAAGGGCCCGAGGCATATGCCGGCCGCCCCCACAGTTAACCTTTTGTATGCGGACAGTTTGCGCTTGACTGACTGCCGCCGCTGCAACAATCCCCCTTCCACAAAAAGGACTGTACCCATGAAAAACTTCAATGGCGGCGGCACTCATCGGCCTCGTCTTGACTGCATGTAGCGGCGGCCAACAAACCGCCGCAGAATCTTCCGCACCTTCTTCCCATACCGCCTCCGACAAGCTCAATATCTACAACTGGTCGGACTACGTCGATCCCGCCACGCTTGAAGCGTTCGAAAAATACGCATATCAACGTCCGCTACGACTACTACGACAGCAACGAAGCCCTCGAAGCCAAGCTCTTTGACCGGTAAATCTGGTTACGACCTCGTTGCCCCGTCCATTGCCAACGTCGGACGCCAAATCAAAGCCGGCGCGTATCAAAAAAATCGACAAAAAGCCAAATCCCGAACTACGCCAATATCGATGCTGACCTGCTTGCCATGATGGCAAAAGTCGATCCGGCAACCAATACGCCGTCCCTTATTTCTGGGGCATCAACACGCTCGCCATCAACAAAAAACTGGTTCAAAAAGCCTTAGGGACGGAGCAATTGCCCGAAAACGAATGGGATTTGGTATTCAATCCCGAATACACCAAAAAGCTGAAATCCTGCGGCATCAGCTATTTTGACAGCGCCATCGAACAAATCCCGCTCGCGCTGCATTATTTAGGCAAAGACCCGAATACCGAAAACCCGGACGATATCAAAGCCGCCGTCAACATGATGAAAAAGTGCGTCCCGACATCAAACGCTTCACTTCGTCAGGCTATATTGACGATATGGCGGCGGGCAACCTTTGCGTTTCAGTCGGTTACGGCGGCGATTTAAACATCGCCAAAACACGCGCGCAAGAAGCGAAGAACGGCGTCGAAATCGAAGTGTTAGCACCCAAAAGCGGCGTCGGCATCTGGGTGGATTCCCTGATGATTCCGCGCGATGCCCAAAACACCGCCAATGCGCATAAATACATCAACCACACGCTCGATCCCGAAGTCGCGGCGCAAAACGGCACTTTCGTTACCTACGCCCCCGCCAGCCGCCCTGCCCGCGCATTGATGGACGCAAAATATACCGGCGATGCGTCTATCTTCCCGGACCAAGGAATTGATGGATAAAAGTTTTCATCGTATCGCCCAAATCAACAGATGCAAGCCGCCTGAGCGTCCGCCTGTGGCAATCGTTGAAAAGCAGGCAAATAGCCGTTTGATGCGTTGGAAATATAAGGTCGTCTGAAAAATCAAATTTGGTTTTTCAGACGACCTTTTTACTGCTATAGAACAAATTTAAAGATTATAGTGATTAACTTTAAACCAGTACGGCGTTGCCTCGCCTTAGCTCAAAGAGAACGATTCTCTAGGGTGCTGAAGCACCAAGTGAATCGGTTCCGTACTATCTGTACTGTCTGCGGCTTCGTCGCCTTGTCCTGATTTAAAGTTAATCCACTATATTCAATAAACCGCAACTTGAAAAACAAATCAGCACCGCATTAGCTGCGCTATGTACAGAATTGCGATTGCCCCTATATCGAAAAACATATTAATACACCACAAAACCCAAAATGATTTAATTACCTGGTTTTCTATTCCATTAGCAACAAAAATTAGAGCCATCCCCACATAATCACAAAGTATTACTTACCGTTAAAAACCAGGTTTTAAGATTTGTAAATTTGACATAGGTCAAATTATTGCAAATAATGGATTCATATAATGTTAATGTTTAGAGTATCGAATAATCGGGAACAGCCATGTCCTGCCTAAAAACGAAAACACACATCAGGCATCTTGAATACGATGCTGGCGATGTTTGCCGTATTTATCCTATTGTTTTTCGACACTGCCCGCTTACGCCGAGCGTTTGCCTGACTTTTTGTCAAAAGTCCAGCCTTCGGAAATTTTTTCCGGTGCAGACCGTTATGGCAAAGCCCTGAAGGCAAGCCTATGGTTGCCCGTGTTTATAAGGGCGACGAGCAGTTGGGTTTGGTGTATATCACGACGGACGTGGTCAATACACGCGGCTATTCGAGCAAACCGATTGATACGATGATGGCTTTGGCCAACGACGGAACGATCGCCGGTGCGAAGCTGGTCGATCACCATGAGCCGATTATGCTTATTGGTATCCCGCAATCGCGTGTGGATAAATTCATCAATAAGTATATCGGTTTGAATTTTATTAAAAATCCACCTACTCCGGGCGTCGCCCCCGGGGACATCATCAGTGGCGCGACCGTTACGCTGATGGTGATTAACGACAGTATCCAACGTTCGTTCAAAGTTGTTGCCGGCAAATATGGTTTGGGCACTGACAAAGCTGTTCAGACGGCCTCCGCCAATGCTGCGGATACGCAACAGGCTGCCGCTCCTGCGGCTCAAACCCGGCCTCGCCGCGCTGTCAACCCTGACAAGCAGGATATCCAATCTTGGAATGCACTGCTGGAACAAAAAGCCATCGGTCATCTGCACATTACTGTTGACGAAATCAACAAAGCTGTTTGAAAAAGGCGGCAAAGCAGGTGTTGCCGAACATGCCGAACAAGGTGCAGGCGACGATACCTTTATCGATTTGTACACTGCCGTAGTCAGCCAGCCTTCCATCGGCAAAAAGCCTGCTGGGCGAGGAAGGTTGAAAAACCTGCAAAAACCGTCTGCAACCGGGTCAACAAGCTGTCTTGGTTGCCGGTGAAGGCCGTTATTCTTGGAAAGGTTCGGGTTATGTCCGCGGCGGTATTTTTCGATCGTATCGAGATGATTCAAGGCGAAAACAGCTTCCGCTTTACCGACGCGCAACACGAACGCTTGGTTGATCTGGCAGCCGAAGGTGCGCCCCACTTTAAAGAAGTATCTTGGTTTACGATTCCCGAAGGTGTGGAATTCGATGCTGCCGAACCTTGGCGTTTGCAGTTGATGGTTCAACGCGTATTGAGCGTAAACGACAAAGCGTTCGTAACCGCCGATTTGGATTACGAGTTGCCTCAAGGTTACTATGTCGATGACCCGAAAGCACCGCCTGTCGAAATCAGTGCGCCAGTCGAACCGGCAGCCGCCCCTGCCGCCGACCAAGCCTCAGACACCAAAGGCATAGCCGAAGAAGCCTCTGAAGCCTCTTCAAACGACGGTGCATCCAACCAACTCTGGAAACAGGTGTGGAAAGCGAAACAGGGACAAATCGCCGTAGTCGGCATCGCATTGACCATCCTGCTTTTGGTCTTCCTGTTCCAAGACTGGATTGTCCGCTATGAGAAATGGTACGACCGCTTCCGCCTGGTATTCCTGACATTTACCCTGTTCTATATCGGCTGGTACGCTCAGGCGCAACTGTCGGTCGTCAATACGCTGACGCTGTTCTCCGCCATCCTGACCGAATTCCGTTGGGACTTCTTCCTGATGGATCCGATTGTGTTCATCCTGTGGCTGTTTACCGCCGCAACCATGCTGCTGTGGAACCGCGGCACATTCTGCGGCTGGCTCTGCCCCTTCGGTTCGCTGCAAGAGTTGACCAACCGTATCGCCAAAAAAATTGGGCGTGAAACAGATTACCGTGCCGCACCTGCTGCACACGCGCCTGACTGCGATTAAATACGTCATTTTCTTCGCACTATTGGCAATTTCCCTGTACGATTTGGGTACGGCGGAAAAAAATTCGCAGAAGTAGAACCTTTTTAAAACAGCGATTATTTTGAAATTCGTCCGCGAATGGTGGTTTGTCGCGTTTGCCGTTACCCTTTTGGTTGCCGGCCTGTTTCATCGAACGCTTCTTCTGCCGCTATCTGTGCCCATTGGGCGCGGGTATCGCCCTACCCGGCCGCTTCCGCGTATTCGACTGGCTTCGCCGCTACAAAATGTGCGGCAACCCTGCCAAATCTGTACGCACGAATGCCCCCGTTCAGGCGATTGCACCGAAGGCGACATCCATCCGAACGAATGTATCCAGTGCCTGCACTGCCAAGTCATGTATCACCATGACACACGTTGCCCGCAAGTTGTGGCAACCAACAAGAAAAACAAAAACAGGCGGCGGCAAAAAGCCGACCCCGAAACCGCATCTGCAAAACAGCAGCCTGGGGGAGCAGGTTGTGCAGTTTGTGAAAAAAAGAAACCGCCCCTAAAGTCGGCGAATAATCTGAAACCCTAAAGAAATACCGGGTCAACCGTACCCACACTTATAAACATAAATACGTTTTTCAATCGGCAGGTCGTCTGAAAACGCCGGCTGCCGAATTTTATCCAAGGAGTGTTGTATGTCAGACGAAAAATTAGAACAAAACGGCTTAGCCGTCGTTCATTCTTAGGTACTGCCGCCGTTTCAGGCGCAGGTATTGCCGGCGCCGGTCTGTTGGGTTTGGCGGGCTGTTCCAAAGAGGGTGGCGATAAAGCCGCCGCTTCCAGGTGCTGCGCCTGCCGCTAAAACCGAGTCTCATGCCTCTGCCGAACCGGGCAAACAGACTTCCGAAGTCGGTCGGGCGAACTCGACCAATACTACGGCTTCCTCTCCGGCGGCCAATCGGGCGAAATGCGCTTGATCGGCGTACCTTCCATGCGCGAACTGATGCGTATCCCCGTGTTCAACATGGACAGCGCGACCGGTTGGGGCCGTACCAACGAGAGCCTGCGTATTTTGAATGAAAAAAATACGCCGGAAACCAACCAGTTCCTGAAAGACAGCGGCCTGCGCTGCTACCCTAACGGCGACTTGCACCACCCTCACTTGTCGTTTACCGACCAAACTTACGACGGCCGCTACGCGTATGCCAACGACAAAGCAAACAACCGCGTTTGCCGCGTCCGCCTGGACTTCATGAAAACCGACAAAATCACCGAAATCCCTAACGTTTCCGTGTACACGGTCTGCGTCCGCAACGTTATCCGAAAACCGGCTATGTCTTTGCCAACGGCGAACACATCGTACCGGTAAGCGGCGTGGGTACTGGAACGACGCCAAAACTTGAATGCCGTTTATACCGCCATTGACGGCGAAACCATGGACATCGCATGGCAAGTATTGGTGGATGGCAACTGGACAACGGCGATGCCGACTACCAAAGGCAAATACTCCTTCTCCACCTGCTACAACTCCGAACGCGCCCTGACCGTACAAGGTGCTTCTTCCAACGAGCAAGACTGGTGCGTAGTCTTCAATCTTGCCGCCATCGAAGAAGGCATCAAAAAAAGGCGACTTCAAAGAAGTCAACGGCGTGAAAATGTTGGACGGCCGCGCAGAAGCCAATTCCCTTACACCCGCTACATCCCCGTGCCGAACTCTCCGCACGGCTGTAACGCTTCCCCTGACGGCAAATACATCATGCTCAACGGCAAACTGTCTCCGACCGTTACCGTATTGGACGTCAGCAAACTGGACGATTTGTTCGCCGGCAAAATCAAAGAGCGCGACGTGGTTGTCGCCGAACCCCAACTGGGTCTCGGTCCTCTACACACCGCGTTTGACGGCCGCGGCAACGCCTACACTACGCTGTTTATCGACAGCCAAATGGTCAAATGGAACATCGACGACGCCATCAAAGCCTACAAAAGGCGAAAAAGTGGATCCGATCAAACAGAAAACTCGACGTCCACTACCAACCCGGCCACAACCATACGACCATGGGCGAAACCAAAGGAAGCCGACGGCAAATGGCTGGTATCTTTGAACAAATTCTCCAAAGACCGCTTCCTCAACGCCGGCCCGCTGAAACCGGAATGCGACCAGTTGATCGACATTTCCGGCGACGAAATGCGCCTGGTACACGACAACCCGACCTTTGCCGAACCGCATGACCTGTGTCTGGTTGCCGCTTCCAAAGTCAACCCGAAAAAAACCTGGGACCGCAAAGACCCATGGTTCTGGCAAGACGCTGTGGAACAGGCGAAAAAAAGACGGTGTCGAGCTGGAAAAAGCCGCCAAAGTCATCCGCGAGGGCAACAAAGTCCGCGTATACATGACTGCCGTTGCACCTGCGTACAGCATCCCGCAATTCGAAGTCAACCAAGGCGACGAAGTGACCGTATATGTGACCAACGTCGAAACCATCGAAGACTTGACCCACGGCTTCACTTTGGAAGGCTACGGCATCGCCATGGAAATCGGTCCCGCAAGCTACCCAATCGGTAACCTTCAAAGCCGTCCGTCCGGGCGTACACTGGTACTACTGCCAATGGTTCTGCCACGCCCCTGCACATGGAAATGTCCGTCAAATGATCGTTAAACCCCGATAATCGGGTTTGACGGTTTATCACTGACTTAACGGAAAGGTCGTCTGAAAAACTTTCAGGTCTTAGCGAAACCCGCTGCCCCTCGCTTTTCAGACGACCTTTTATAGCAGAACCGTTTGGACGCAACAGACTGTTCCGCTATAAAACAAAAACACGGCCCTCACAGGCAGGCATCACCGTGCCGACGCACACCGCACGAATCAGAGGAACCCATGCACACACCCCAATTCAAAAACATGGCGACGCGCTGTCCTGGCATTTATGTTCGGCGGCATGATTCAGACGACCTTTGCAGCCACCATCGACGTTTCCCCGACCGACAACCTCCCGAAGTCATCGCGCGCGCGCAGGCAGGCGATACGCTCAAGCTCGCCTCCGCACTTACAAAACCAAACTGCTTATCGACAAACCCATCACCATCGAAGGTCCCTGCCGACCGCTCCGCCAAAATCGAAGGCGACCGCACCGGCCGCACCATTGCCGTCATCGCCCCGACGTTACCCCTGCGCAACCTCACCGTCACCCGTTCCGTATGAGCCTGCCCGCCATGGATGCCGGCATCTACCTCGAAGAAACCGCCCCCGCGCCTTAATCGAACACAACAACATCCTCGACAACTCCGTCGGCGTGTATATCCACGGTTCTGCCGATTCCATGGTGCGCGAGAACAAAATCGTTGGCGACTCCACCCTGCGCGTCAACGAACGCGGCAACGGCGTAACCGTCTGGAACGCCCCCGGCGCGCAAGTCGTCAGCAACGACATTTCCAAAGGCCGCGACGGCATTTTTCTCCAACACCAGCAAAAACAACACCTATAAAAAAACAACCGCTTCAGCGACCTGCGTTTCGCCGTTCACTACATGTACACCAACGACAGCGAAGTCAGCGACAACATTTCCGTCGGCAACAACATGGGCTACGTCTTTGATGTTTCTCCGACCGCCTCAAACGTATACGGCAACATCGCCGTCGGCAGCCGCGACCAAGGCATCATGCTCAACTACGTCAACTATTCCGACATCCACGACAACATCATCAACAAAAGCCCGGCAAAATGCGTTTTTCGCCTACAACGCCAACTACAACAAAAATCGTCGCCAACCATTTTTGAAAAACTGCCAAATCGGCATCCACTTCACCGCCGCCATCGAAGGCACCACCCTTTCCGACAACGCCTTCATCAACAACGAAAGCCAAGTCAAATACGTCAGCACACGTTTTCTTGACTGGGGCGAAGGCGGACGCGGCAACTACTGAGCGACAACAGCGCTGTTCGACCTCGACGGCGACGGCTTCGGCGACAGCGCGTACCGTCCCCAATGGCATCATCGACCAAATCATCTGGCGCGCGCCCGTTTCCCGCCTCCTGATGAACAGCCCCGCCATCAGCATCGTCAAATGGGCGCAATCGCAGTTCCCCGCCATCCTCCCCGGCGGCGTGATCGACAGCAAACCGCTGATGAAGGCAGGCAGCAACAAAACCACCACCAAATACGAAGCCATGAAAGAACAACTGTTGCAAGAAGCCAAAACCCATCAGTCCGAATGGAGCGATGCCGAAAACGGCTCATTGAACTAAGCGGAACCGGAAAACACGTCCCGCAAAGCGTCGTCTGAAAAGTTTTCAGACGACCTTAAAACCCCGCCGCAGCAAGATTTGCCTCTCATTGCGTACCGACGGGCATCCGCCGCAAATACGGTGTAACCCGCAACGCAGGCAACAGTTGAAAACGCCGCCCCATCACAAACGTCGTCTGAAACCCTTCTCCCTTTTTCAGACGACCCCATACAAAGAACGCCCTTTTCAGATGACCCCCAAACGTCGTCTGAAACCCATCCACACAAGGAAGCACTCAGCGAGCGCACACCATGTCGAATTGAGAAACGTAACCAAACGCTTCGGCGCACAAAAAGCCGTCAACCAAGTCGATTTAGTCTTGAAGGCGGGCGAAAGTGTCGGTCTTGCGGACACAACGGCGCAGGCAAGTCCACGCTCATCAAACTGATACTCGGGCCGATTACCCCTACCGAAGGCGAAGTCATGCTGCTGGGCGAGCGCACGGAAGTAAAGCGGGCGCACAGTTGCGCAGCCAAATCGGCTACCTGCCCGAAACCGTCGCCCTGCACCCTTCCCTCAGCGGCATCGAAACCCTCAATTTCTACGCCAAACTCAAAAACAGCCGCTCACCAAAACCACGAACTCCTCGAACGCGTCGGCATTTCCTAGCCGCCCGCCGCCGCGTCGGCACCTACTCCAAAGGCATGCGCCAACGCCTCGCCCTCGCCCAAGCGCTGCTGGGCGAACCCAAAGTATTGCTGTTTGACGAACCCACCACAGGCCCTCGACCCCGCCTCGCGCCAAATGTTTTACGAAGTCGTGCGCGAACTCAACGGACGCGGCGCCACCGTCCTCCTCAGCACCCACGCCCTCGCCGAACTCGACGGCCACGCCGACCGCATCGTCGTCATGAAAAACGGCGTCAAAGTCGCCGACGGCAGCATGGACGAGCTGCACGTCCAAAGCGGACTTCCCCTCACCGTCAACATCCGCCTCAAATCCCCGCGTCCGTTAAGCGAACGCTGGCAGTCGCTTTCAGACGACCTCAGCTATCAGGCGCAATGTCAGGCTGAAGAACGCATGGCATTACTCAGCGAACTGGGCAACCTGTCCGACCTCGCCTACCTCGACATCCACACACCCACACTCGACGACATGTACGCACAATTCTTAAAAAGGGAGGACGTATGAACCCCGTTTGGATTATCACCGGAAAAGAAGTCCGCGACAGCCTGCGCAACCGCTGGGTACTCGCCGCCTCCGTCCTGCTCGCCACCCTCGCCCTCTCATTGGGCTTCTCGGCAGCTCGCCCACAGGCTCGGTTAAAAGTCGATCCGCTGACTGTAACCGTCGTCAGCCCTCCAGCCTGTCCATCTTCCTGATCCCGCTCATCGCCATGCTCTCTCCTACGATTCCCTCATCGGAGAAATCGAACGCGGCACCATGGCGCTGCTGTTGAGCTACCCCGTTTCCGCAACCAAATCCTTGCCGGAAAAATTCTATCGGACACCCTCATCATCCTCGCCCTCGCCACCACCGCAGGCTACGGAATCGCGGGCATCACGCTCCAACTCGCCAACGGCAGCTTCGACATCGCCGCGTGGAAACCCTTTGCCCTCCTGATTGCCGCCAGCGTCATTTTTGGGCGCGGCATTCCTGTCCATGGGCTACCTCATCAGCGCGAAAGTGAAAGAACGCGGCACCGCCGCCGGTGTTGCCATCGGCGTTTGGCTGTTTTTTCGTCGTCATCTTCGACATGGCGCTTTTGGGCATCCTCGTCGCCGATACCCAGCAAACAATTACCGCCCCCGTCGTTGAAACCGTCCTCCTTTTCAACCCCACCGACATCTACCGCCTGCTCAACCTGACCGGTTACGAGAAACACCGCTATGTACGCAGGCATGGCAGGTTTTGAGCGAACAAATCAGCCTGACCATGCCCGTATTGTTGACCGCGCAGATATTATGGGTTATTATTCCCCTTATCTTGGCAGCAAGAATTTTTGGAAAGCGACAAATATGAAAAAGATTTTACCTGCGCTCCTCGCCGCCCTGCTCCTGAGTGCCTGTCCCAAAGAGGATGACACCCCGCCGCCTGAGCCTCAGCAAATCAGCGACCGCGCCGTGGGGCACTATTGCAGCATGAACCTGACCGAACACAACGGCCCCCAAAGCCCAAATCTACCTCAACGGCAAACCCGACCGCCCCGTCTGGTTCTCCACCATCAAGCAGATGTTCGGCTACACCAAGCTGCCCGAAGAGCCTAAAGGCATCCACGTCATCTACGTTACCGACATGGGCAAAGTCAAAGACTGGAGCAAACCCAATGCCGACACCGCATGGATAGACGGCAAAAAGCCTACTACGTCATCGAAAGCGGCTTTATCGGCGGCATGGGTGCAGAAGACGCCTCCCTTCGCCGACAAAGCCCAAGCAGAGAAATTTGCCAAAAGAAAAAGGCGGCCGCGTCGTCAGCTTCGACGAAATGCCCGATTCCTACATCTTCAAATAATCCCTTCCCATCTAAAAGGTCGTCTGAAAACCTTATCCCATCAGGTTTTCAGACGACCTTTTTATAGTGGATTAACTAAATCAGGACAAGGCGACGAAGCCGCAGACAGTACAGATAGTACGGAACCGATTCACTTCTTAGAGAATCGTTCTCTTTGAGCTAAGGCGAGGCAACACCGTACTGGTTTAAAGTTAATCCACTATATCTGCGGTCTTAATCGGGCGATTCGAGTTCAAATCACAAAATCCATCGCCGTTCCCTGCAAACTCTGGTCCATGTCTGCCGACGGGGTTTTGACCGAACGCCCCACCGGTTTGGCAGGCACGCCGACGACGGTGATTGACGACGGTACGTCCGCAACGACCACGCTGCCTGCTCCGATTTTGGAATTGTCGCCGATGCGGATGTTGCCCAATATCGAAGCGTTCGCGCCGATCATCACGCCGTCGCCGATTTTCGGATGGCGGTCGCCGCTTTCCTGCCCGAGCCGCCGAGCGTTACGCCGTGCAGGATGGAAATATTGTTGCTCAACACGGCGGTTTCTCCCGGCGACGAAACCGGTGGCGTGGTCGAGCATCAGCCCATGACCGAAAACGGGCGGCGGGTGAATATCGACGCCGAACACTTCCGACATACGGTTTTGCAGGAAATACGCCAGCGTTTTGCGGCCGTTTTGATAGAGCCAGTGGTTGATGCGGTGCGCCTGAATGGCGTGAAACCTTTGAAATATAAAAGCGGCAGCGAATATTCGTCGCAGGCGGGGTCGCGTTCGTAAATGGCTTTCAAGTCGGCTTCGACGCAGTTGCTGATGCGCGCGTCGCCGCCCAATGCCTGCTGGTAGATTTCAAACAGGGCGCGCACGTCCATAATCGGGCTGCCGAGTTTGCTGGAGAGGTGGTAGGCAAGGACGGAATCGAGCGAATCGTGGCGCAACACGGTTTGGTGCAAAAAGCTCGCCAGCATCGGTTCGGCTGCGGCTGCGGCTGCGGTTTCTTCGCGGATGGTATGCCAGAGGTTGAAATCGGTTGTGTTCAGGTGGTCTTTTTTTCATGTTGGGGGTCGTCTGAAAATAGGATGGTGTCGGTGTATCTTACCTTTTTATCAACGATTTGCGATAGCGCATTGCGGAATATGCTTATGATGGTTTCCGTGTGCTTGAAGTTTTTTCAGACGACCTTATATAAAGTAGCATTCGATTCAAACCATTCCAAAGGATGCATGAAATGAGCGAACATCACGAACAATATCAACACGAAAACCGAAGAGGCGGTAAACGCAGAAGCCGCCCAAGCCCCCAATACCGAACAACCCGAAGCTACCGAACCGCCGACTTACGAAGAATTGCAGGCGCGTATCGCCGAGTTGGAAGGACAGTTGAAAGACAGCGAACTGCGCGGTCTGGCGAACGAGCAAAACCTGCGCCGCCGCCATCAGCAGGAAATCGCCGATACGCACAAGTTTGCCGGGCAAAAAAATTCGCCGCCGAAATGCTGCCGGTCAAAGACTATCTTGAAATGGCGCTGCTCGACCAAAGCGGCAATTTCGACGCGCTGAAAATGGGCGTGCAAATGACGCTGAACGAATTGCAAAAAGCGTTTGACGCCACGCACATCAAAGAAATCAACCCGCAGCCCGGCGACAAACTCGACCCGCACCAACATCAAGCGATGCAGGCGGTCGTCAGCGAGCAAGAGCCGAACACCATCGTCAGCGTCATGAAAAAGGCTACACCCTGTCCGACCGCGTATTACGTCCCGCAATGGTTGTCGTGGCGAAACAAGAATCCTGAAGGCACCGCTTGATAAAGTTTATCAAGCATAAAATTTTCAGACGACCCTTCCCCGTCCCCTCAAGCCCCAATCCCGCTTTTTGAAAAATCATTCCGATGATGCTCAATCGGAAAACAAAGACAAGGTCGTCTGAAAAACAAAAATACCATCCTGTGGATAAATGGTTTAACTTGTTGAATTTCATATATATTTCAACAAAACCCTTGAAAAAAATATCGGGCAACCTTATTTACAGGTCAACGGAACAAAATGTTCCACACAATTATTAACTTAGAAAAATCTTTTTAGGAGCAACATCAATATGGCAAAAAGTAATCGGTATCGACTTAGGTACAACCAACTCTTGTGTATCCATCTCTGAAAACGGTCAAACCAAAGTTATTGAAAACGCAGAAGGCGCACGCACTACGCCGTCTGTCGTCGCTTATCTGGACGGCGGCGAAGTCCTCGTCGGCGCACCGGCAAAACGCCAAGCCGTAACCAACGCTAAAAACACCATCTACGCTGTAAAACGTTTGATCGGTCATAAATTTGAAGACAAAGAAGTCCAACGCGACATCGAATCCATGCCTTTCGAAATCATCAAAGCCAACAACGGCGACGCATGGGTGAAAGCGCAAGGCAAAGAGCTGTCTCCGCCGCAAGTTTCCGCAGAAGTCCTGCGTAAAATGAAAGAAGCCGCCGAATCTTACTTGGGCGAAAAAGTAACCGAAGCCGTGATTACCGTTCCGGCCTACTTCAACGACAGCCAACGTCAAGCTACCAAAGACGCAGGTCGCATCGCCGGCTTGGACGTAAAACGCATCATCAACGAGCCGACCGCAGCCGCTTTGGCATTCGGTATGGACAAAGGCGACAACAAAAGACCGCAAAGTAGCCGTATATGACTTGGGCGGCGGTACCTTCGATATTTCCATCATCGAAATCGCCAACCTCGACGGCGACAAACAATTCGAAGTATTGGCAACCAACGGCGACACCTTCTTGGGCGTGAAGACTTCGACCAACGCCTCATCGACTACATCATCGCCGAGTTCAAAAAAAGAACAAGGCATTGATTTGAAACAAGACGTGATGGCATTGCAACGCCTGAAAGAGGCTGCCGAAAAAGCCAAAATCGAATTGTCCAGCGGCCAGCAAACCGAAATCAACCTGCCGTACATCACCATGGACGCAACCGCCCGAAACACTTGGCAATGAAAAATTACCCGCGCCAAATTCGAAAGCCTGGTTGAAGACCTGATTGCCCGCTCTATCGAGCCTTGCCGCACCGCATTGAAAGATGCTGGCTTGAGCACCAGCGACATCGACGACGTGATTTTTGGTCGGCGGTCAGTCCCGTATGCCGAAAGTACAAGAAGCCGTAAGAGACTTCTTCGGCAAAGAACCGCGCAAAGACGTGAACCCCTGACGAAGTCGTTGCCGTAGGCGCAGCGATTCAAGGCGAAGTATTGAGCGGCGGCCGCAGCGACGTATTGCTGCTGGACGTAACCCCTCTGTCCTTGGGTATCGAAACCATGGGCGGCGTGATGACCAAGCTGATTCAGAAGAACACCACTATCCCGACCAAAGCGTCGCAAGTGTTCTCTACCGCCGAAGACAACCAAAGCGCAGTAACCATCCATGTACTGCAAGGCGAACGCGAACGCGCTTCCGCCAACAAATCTTTTGGGTCAGTTCAACTTGGGCGACATTGCACCCTGCACCGCGCGGCATGCCGCAAATCGAAGTAACCTTCGACATTGACGCCAACGGCATCCTGCACGTTTCCGCCAAAGACAAAGGCACAGGCAAAGCAGCCAACATCACCATCCAAGGTTCTTCAGGCTTGAGCGAAGAAGAAATCGAACGCATGGTGAAAGATGCCGAAGCCAATGCTGAGGAAGATAAAAACTGACTGAATTGGTCGCTTCCCCGCAACCAGGCCGAAGCCCTGATTCATTCCGTGAAAAAAATTCTTGGCCGACTACGGCGACAAACCCGACGCAGCCGAGAAAGAAAAATCGAAGCCGCGCTGAAAGAAGCCGAAGAAGCCGTGAAAGGCGACGACAAAGCCGCCATCGATGCCAAAGCCGAAGCGCTGGGCACAGCCAGCCAAAAAAACTGGGTGAAATGGTTTACGCACAGGCACAAGCCGAAGCCCAAGCAGGCGAAAGCGCACAAGCCGAACCGTCTTCCGCCAAGAAAGACGACGACGTGGTAGATGCCGACTTTGAAGAAGTAAAAGACGACAAGAAATAATTGAGGTCGTCTGAAAAAAGCGCGAATCGTAAGGTTCGCGCTTTTTTGTTTTTTGCTTAATGTGATGTTTTCAGACGACCTCTTGAGATGCGGCATTTCCATTTAAAAGCAAAACGCATCCGATATCCTGCCTTATAGTGGATTAACTTTAAATCAGGACAAGGCGACGAAGCCGCAGACAGTACAGATAGTACGGAACCGATTCACTTGGTGCTTCAGCACCTTAGAGAATCGTTCTCTTTGAGCTAAGGCGAGGCAACGCCGTACCGGTTTAAAGTTAATCCACTATAAAAACCAAAAGGTCGTCTGAAACCCAATACCATGATTTCAGACGACCTTTAAACAAAAACAATCTTGTCTTATTCCGAATAGGTAAACTTCGCGCGCTTTGACGTTGCAAAAAATTTCATACGGAATCATACCGGCAGCTTCGGCGACTTCGTTGATGTTGACGACATCGCCCCACAATTCAACTTCTGCGCCCAAGCCTTCTTGGGAAGCGTCGAGTTCGACGGTAATCATGTCCATAGACACCCCTGCCGATGATGCGGCTGCGTTTGCCTTCGACGGCAACAGGCGAATTGGTCGAGGCTCGGCGCGGATAACCGTCGGCGTAGCCGCAGGCAATCAGGCCCAACACGGGTGGACTTGCTGGTGTAAAACGTCGCGCCGTAGCCGATGGGAGAATGAGGTTGCAGGACGCGTTCGCCGAATACGCGGGAAGTCAAGCGCATGACGGGTTTCAGGCGTTCGTCCACGCCGCCGAACGGAGAAATTCCGTAAAGCGACAGTCGGCACGACCCCAGTCGCGGCGCGCTTCAGGGGAACGTTCAGGATGGCGGCGGAATTGGCGAGGCTTTCTTCGCCTTCCAAACCTTCACACGCCAAATCAAAAGGCTTCAAGCTGCATTTCGGTCATGCCGTTGTCGGGTTCGTCAGCGCAGGCGAAAAGTGGCTGAATTTGACGATGCTGTCGACGTGTTTGCATTGTTTCAGGGCGGTGTAGGCGGAAGTGTAATTGTGCGGGAAGAAAGCCGGCACGGTGCATACCGGAGTCCATTTTGAGCCAGACTTTGACGGGATTTTGCCAATGATGGGCGATTAAGGCTTCGAGCTGCCACTGGCTGCCGACGCCCGGCCACAAATTGTATTTGATCGACGGTAGCGTATTCCGTCGCTTCAAACACGCCTTCGAGCAATACGATGGGATTGGTAATGCCGCTCTCACGCAATTCGACGGCTTTCGTCCACGGTGGCGACGGCAAACCCGTCGGCAAGGTCAGACAATGCGTGGGCGCACCGTACCGCGCCGTGTCCGTAAGCGTCTGCTTTTGATGACGGCAAGCATCTTGCCGCCGTGAATCTGTTTCAGGGTTTGATAATTGTGGCGCAGATTGTCCAAGCGGATTCGGGCATTTAATGGACGCATGATTTGTTCTTTTCTAGTTAATGAAGGTCGTCTGAAAACGTGATATCCACGTTTTTCAGACGACCTTAAAATATGGCTAATGCTTATAATTATAGGCTTAAAGACGTATTTTTTTAAATATCCGATGCGCCCGCCCAATTAATTATCTTATTAATGGACAAGCATCAATCCGACTAACCCTAAGATAAAAATCCCCTAAATATTGGACATTTGAACGAATCGTCCAAACGAAGTTCTTGGTGTGAAAATACTTTTTCGCAGGAAGCCTGCTTTTACTCAAAAATCAAAAACCGGTTTTTCAATTCCCGCAGCGCCGCGAACACTTCCAAAGCCGTTGTTCAATCGCTTCCCTGTCAATTCCTCAACCCGTTCGCGGACTTGGGACAAATCGACCCGCAAAAACGGATTGATTTTTGCGTTCATGCGCAAGGGTTACGGGCAGGGTCGGCGTATGTTCCGCCGCGCGTAAAGCCGCTTGAATATCGGGATTCTCGGTTCGATAAATTCGGCGAAACGCAGATTGGCGGCGGTGTATTCATGCGCAGGATAAAACAGCGTTTCTTCGGGCAACTGATTGAACCTTTGGAAACTGTCGTACAACTCCTCTATCGTTCCCGTAAACACCCCTGCCGCAGCCGGCGGAGAATAAGGTATCGCCGCAGAAAACGTGCAGACCTTCAGCGTTTTTCCAAAAGATAGCTGACGTGGCGGTCGGTATGGCCGGGCGTTGCCCACACGGTAACCAGCCCGTCGCCAAAAGGAAACTGCGTACCAGCCGTCACCGTATGCGTTGCCACATCGATATCCGCTTCGCCGTACACGGGCGATTCCATAAAGCCGTTTTTGAGGGATTGGACTCCGCCGATGTGGTCGTGATGCAGATGGGTAACCCACGTTTGCACCAGCATCAGGCGGTTGCGGACGAGGAATACCAAAACGGGCGTGGCATCGGACGGATCGACGCAGGCGGCGTGGTTGCCGTCTTGAATCATCCAAATATAGTTGTCGTTTAGGGCTTGGACGGGTGTAATTTTCATAGGATTTCTTTTGTAGGGTAGTGGTTTGAGATGCGGCTGAACCATGAAGCCGTATGGTATAGTGGATTAACTCTTAAACCAGGACGGCGTTGCCTCGCCGTACTATCTGTACTGTCTGCGGCTTCGTCGCCTTGTCCTGATTTAAAGTTAATCCACTATATTTACAAAACAGTTTAACAGAAATGACTTGAACGTTATTGGTATGCTTGATCGGCGCAGACCAAAAAGGTCGTCTGAAAAGTGGTTTTCAGACGACCTTTGCTCATTTCCGACAACTTTTTAAATCAGTTCCAAAGTCCGGGCCGGCGTTTTGGGCGCGGCGGCTGCGCAGTTGGATGTCCAAACGCAGGTCGTGGGCGGAGTCGGCGTTTTTTTAATGAGCGTCTTGGAAGCTGATATCGCCGCGTTCGTACAGCTCGTAAAGCGCTTGGTCGAAGGTTTGCATACCCATGGCAGTAGATTTTTCATCATTTCTTTAATGCCGTGGATTTCGCCTTTTTGAATCATCTCGGAAATAATCGGCGAATTGAGCAGGATTTCCACTGCGGCTACTGCGCCCCTTGCCGCCTTCACGGGGAATCAGGCGTTGCGAGATGAAGGCTTGCAGGTTGAGCGACAAAGTCGGTCAAAAGCTGGGTGCGGCGCTCTTCGGGGAAGAAGTTGATGATGCGGTCGAGCGCTTGGTTTGGAGTTGTTGGCGTGCAGCGTGGCGAGACAGAGGTGGCCTGTTTCGGCGAACGCCAAGGCGTAGTCCATGGTTTCGCGGTCGCGAATCTCGCCGATGAGGATGACGTCCGGCGCCTGACGCAGGGTGTTTTTCAGCGCGGCAAACCAGTTTTCGGTATCCACGCCGACTTCGCGCTGGGTAATGATGCTTTTTTTGTGTTGATGGACAAACTCAATCGGGTCTTCGATGGTGATGATGTGGTCTTGGCAATTTTTCGTTGCGGTGGTCAACCATCGCGGCGAGCGAGGTCGATTTGCCCGGAACCGGTACCGCCGACGAAAAATCACGAGGCCGCGTTTTTTTCATCACCACGTCTTTCAAGACGGGGGGCAGATTGAGGCTGTCGAAATTCGGGATTTTGCTGGTAATGGAGCGGAACACCAACGCCGTTGCACCACGCTGCACCATGGCATTGACACGGAAGCGGCTGGTGTCGGGCAGACTGATGGCGAAGTTGCATTCTGTTGGTGGAGGAAAAACTCTTCGATTTGTTTGGTGGACATAATCGAAAAAGCGATTTCCATACATTTTTCGGAGGTCAGCGGCTCGTCGGTAATCGGCGTGATTTTGCCGTCCACTTTCATAGCGGGCGGAAAATTGGTCGTAATAAAGAGGTCGGAGCCTTTGTATTTGTTCATATGGCGCAGCCAAGTGAACAATTCGTCTTTTTGCGCTGGGGGATTGGTCATCATGATATTGGATAATTTCGGTGGTTATTTTATTAAAATGGATTATATCAAATAAATCATGATACATAAAAATGGCAAGATTACCGTATCGAATAATAAGACAGGCGGGCAATATGGCGGATTCAATACGGGTATGGAATGCCGCCGCTGCTGTTATAATACCGCCCACAATTTCATGGAAGGATAAAAATGTCTGTACAAACAGTGGCGGTCATCGGTGCGATGGAGCAGGAAATCGAGCTTTTGCGCGAAGCAATGGATAATGTCAAAAGCGTGTCTTTCGGTAAGTTTACCGCCTACGAAGGCGAGATGTCGGGCAAACGCATGGTGTTGGTATTGAGCGGCATCGGCAAGGTCAACGCTGCGGTTTCAACGGCTTGGGTTATCCATCAATTCGCGCCTGACTGCGTCATCAATACCGCAGCGCGGGCGGTTTGGGCAAGGGTTTGAAAGTCGGCGACGTAGTGGTCGGCACGGAAATCGCGCATCACGACGTCGATGTAACGGCGTTCGGCTATGTTTGGGGACAAGTGCCGCAACTGCCCGCCGTATTTGTTTCAGACGACCTCTTGGTCGGCAAAGCAAAACAGGCAGCGGAAGTGTTTGAAGGCGCGGCGGTAGCGCAAGGTTTGATTGTCAGCGGCGACCGCTTTGTCCACAGCAGCGAAGGCGTGGCGGAAATCCGCAGCCACTTCCCCGAAGTCAAAGCGGTGGAAATGGAAGCGGCGGCGATTGCGCAAGCCTGCCACCAGTTGAACACGCCTTTCGTCGTGATCCGCGCGATGTCCGACTCGGCGGACGAAAAAGCGGACATCAGCTTTGAAGAGTTTTTGAAAACAGCGGCGGCAAGCTCGGCGAAAATGGTGGAAAAAGATTGTCGCGTCGCTGTAAAACACGCATAAAATCATGCGGAAACAGTAAATTTCCGCTAGAATGTCAGGCTATTTCACTTTGCCTGAAAGGTCGTCTGAACGGTCTATTTGATTTTTCAGACGACCTTTTCAGAATCACTGCTTATCTTTCAAAATAACAATATGAAAAACATACGGAATTTCTCCATCATTGCCCACATCGACCACGGTAAATCGACGCTTGCCGACCGTTTTATCCAATACTGCGGCGGCTTGGATTTGCGCGAAATGAGTACGCAGGTACTCGATTCCATGGACATCGAAAAAGAGCGCGGCATCACCATCAAAGCGCAAACCGCCGCGCTCAACTACAAAGCACGCGACGGGCAGGTGTATCAACTCAACCTGATTGACACGCCGGGACACGTCGACTTTCTCTTACGAAGTCTCCCGTTCGCTTTCCGCCTGCGAAGGCGCGCTGTTGGTCGTTGACGCGTCGCAAGGCGTGGAAGCGCAAACCGTGGCGAACTGCTATACCGCGATTGATTTGGGCGTGGAAGTCGTGCCTGTTTTGAACAAAATCGACCTGCCCGCCGCCGACCCCGAACGCGTGGAACAGGAAATCGAAGACATTATCGGCATTGATGCCGTCGGCGCGGTGCAATGTTCCGCCAAAAGCGGCATCGGCGTGGAAGACGTTTTGGAAGAAATCGTTGCCAAAATCCCCGCGCCGACCGGCGATGAAAACGCGCCGCTGCAAGCCGTTATCGTCGATTCGTGGTTTGACAACTACGTCGGCGTGGTCATGTTGATTCGTGTGAAAAACGGCACCATCAAGCTGAAAGACAAAGTGCGCTTTATGAGCACCAAGGCGGAAACGCAGGTTGAGCAGCTGGGCGTTTTTACGCCGAAATCAGTTCAAAAACAAGAACTCAAAGCCGGTGAAGTAGGCTTTTTGATTACCGGTGTGAAAGAATTGGGTCAGGCGAAAGTCGGCGATACGGTTACGTTGGTTGCCAACCCCGCTTCTGAGCCGCTGCCCGGCTTCCAAGAGGTGCAAAGCCAAGTATTTGCGGGTCTCTATCCGGTGGAAAGCCACGACTACGAAGCCTTGCGCGACGCTTTGGAAAAATTGCAGCTTAACGATGCTTCGTTGAAATTCGAGCCTGAAGTTTCTCAAGCATTGGGCTTCGGCTTCCGCTGCGGCTTCTTGGGTCTGCTGCATTGGAAATCGTGCAGGAACGTTTGGAGCGCGAGTTCGACATGGATTTGATTACCACCGCGCCGACGGTGGTTTACGAAGTCGTTTTGAAGAGCGGCGAAAAAATCGAAGTCGAAAACCCATCCAAACTGCCCGACATCGGCACCATCGAAACCATTCTTGAGCCGATTATTACTGCAACCATTCTTGTGCCGCAGGAATATGTCGGCAACGTCATGACTTTGTGTAACCAAAAGCGCGGCGTGCAGGTCAATATGCAGTACATGGGCCGTCAAGTCATGCTGACTTACGATTTGCCCATGAACGAAGTCGTGATGGACTTTTTCGACAAACTCAAATCCACTTCGCGCGGCTATGCCTCGCTGGACTACCATTTCAAAGAATTCCAACCGTCTGATTTGATTAAGCTCGACATCATGGTCAACGGCGAAAAAGTCGATGCCTTGAGCCTGATTGTGCACCGTCAAAGCGCGGTTCACCGAGGCCGCGAACTGGCAGCGAAAATGCGCGAACTGATTCCGCGCCAAATGTTCGACATCGCCGTACAGGCCGCCATCGGCAGCCAGATTATCGCCCGCGAAAACGTCAAAGCCCTGCGTAAAAACGTTTTGGCGAAATGTTACGGCGGCGATATTACGCGTAAGAAAAAACTTCTCGAAAAACAAAAAGCAGGAAAACGCCGCATGAAACAAGTGGGCAACGTGGAAATCCCGCAAAGCGCGTTCTTGGCGATTCTGCAAGTGAGCGATAAATAATGAGCACAAATTTAATCTACGGCGCGATTGCCGCCATCGTTATCGGCATTTTTCCTTTATTTCATAAGCAGCAAAGAACGTCAGGAAAACGGAGAATGGAGTTCCCGGCCTGCAATGGGCGTATCTTTTGTGCATGATCGGCGTTTTTCGGCATCCCTGTCTTTTTACATGAGCTTTACCGCCGTATTGCTGATATTTGTCGTATTCACCGGCATTGTTTGGGCCATTCACAAAGGTCGTCTGAAAAAGACCCGTCGCACCAGGACAAAGCCCACTTTACCGACTACATGAGCGGCTTTTTCCCGATCATCCTCGTCGTCTTCATCCTGCGTACCTTTATCGCCGAGCCATTCCAAATCCCGTCCAGCTCCATGCGCCCTGGCTTGGTTAAAGGCGACTTCATCCTTATGAAACAAATTCGCCTACGGCATCAGAACCCCGATTATCAACAACGTCCTGATTCCAACCGGACAAATCGAGGCGCGGCGACGTCGTCGTGTTCAACTATCCCGTCCAGCCTGAAATGAACTACATCAAGCGCATCGTCGGACTGCCGGGCGATACCGTCGAATACCGCGACAAAGTCCTGACCGTCAACGGACAAGTCGCCCCCGACCAACCGAACGGCACCTACTCCTACCCTGACGATACCGAACCGTCCGCAATCCACAACCCCGAACTTTTTCAGACGACCCTCAACGGCAAAACCTTCAACATCCTGAAAGAGCCCGGACAACCCTCCGTCTTCATTCCCTCGCTCGACAACTACCGCATGAAAATCATGCCTGAAAAACGGTTATTCCATAGAGCAAAGCGGTTTGGAACACTGTCAATACGCCGAAGACGGCAGCGGCTTTTACCTGCAAAGTGCCAGAAGGCCGCTACTTCGCCATGGGCGACAACCGCGACAACAGCGCCGACTCCCGCTACTGGGGCTTTGTGGACGACAAACTTATCGTCGGAAAAAGCCTTCTTCGTGTGGATGAATTTCGGCGATTACAGCCGCATCGGCAGCAGCATCCAGTAAGTTGCCCATCTCATTCCGATAAACACAAGGTCGTCTGAAAACTGATTTTCAGACGACCTTGTGTTTTATGGTAATTCTTAACGAATAAACCTCCCCTCTTCCTTACTTCAACTGTGACATCCTTAAATTTCATATAGCAAAGTTTACTCGTGCAAAAATACATTCAAATTACTCATTTACCATTTTTAACTGAGCTTAATCAAAGCCCGCATATTTGTATTTGTTTATAATATTACGATAGCGTAAACACTGCTTATATTTGTTTTATCACCCTACGAAATCACTGCTTATTATTTTTTAAAATATTGCGTAGCAAAGTCTAGATCAGAATGGTAAGACCATACTGATTTAAACTTAAACTACTATGAATTTATTTTTCAACCAGTAAGGATTATTTATGCACACTCAAAATAAATCACCTATTACTCATTTTGTTCTAAAGCGGTATTTGCGTTGCAATTTTAGCAGCCTGCGGCAGTTCAAATGGAGGTGGAGATTCACCCAAAAATCTATCTGTAGCCCCCAAAAAACAACGTCAATAAAGATGACGCAAAAAGACAATACCAACAAAAACAACTCTAGTAAGGATAATGCTGACAAAGGTACTACCAATAAAAGACAATTCCCAACAAGGTTAACACTGACAAAGGAAATGCCGACAAAAATAATGCCAATAAAGATAATAAAACTAACACTAACAAAGAAACATTATTATTAAATAAAGGCATTCAGGATAAACTGACCACACTAAAACTAAGTGATGTAATAAAAACTGAACAATTCAATCAAACTGAAGTGAATACCGGTTTCATTGCAAATAACTTAAGTGCGACCCCATTATTAGAGACAGCTAAAGGTCCACATGATCACCCTACCTCTCACCTTTTTGACATCCGCTTATAGAAAAGATAAAACCAAACTTTTTGCGCCCTCAAACAGTTATATTAGGAGGTGTAGCAACGCGTTACTTTACCAACTATACAGATGGTTATGTTGCGAAGAGAGCCGGTTATGATGAGATTGATACGCCATTAAGTGCAAAAAATCTGATTGGTGTAGATAAACGCAATAAAAATGGCATCTTAGTTAAAAATGGCAGGAGCGTTAACATCTTAGATCAAACTGCCAGCAAACTGGAATTAGATAGTGTAGGCGGTAGCCGTTATACAAAATGGTTTAATAATTTTGCTACTAATGCCGATAATGAAACTGAATTGGATAAAGGCCGCCGTGTATTAACAGATGTGAAATACAAATTAGATGCAAATAATAATCCTGTATGGACTGTAACTACCGAACCCAGCAGCGGTTATCAATATGCACATTCTTTAAATCGTTATTTTTAACAATAATCCAGACGATGAATTATATGTTAACCAAAAACGGTGAATATGCATATCGTTTTACATTAAAAATCAACTACATTTGAAGTCAGTGCAGAATCAGCAAAAAATCATCCAGAACGTGCAGAGGCACTCAAAGCATTAGGGTGGTCTGCTGGCAAGCAATATCACTTCGCACCAGGTAGCTACTTTTATGGTTACACAAAAAGATGGCAGCCTAAAAATTGTAGCCGATAACGGACAAATGACGCAGGTATCCTTATATTCAGTCCATGTCGGTATTGATGACAATAAAGCATTGGGTGCATTCCAAAATAAACGTGTAATTGCCGAAATGTTCAGTGCATTAAACTATGGCAAGACAAATGAAATTCGTGCGATTTATACCTATGACGTTGGACAAGCCAATGGCTTCAATCAACAATATCTCTCATTAAATGCATGGCGCTATAAAAATGGCGATGGCACTTATGGACTCAATAATCCTTTTAACATCGGCATTTTCGACCGAGTTGCTACTGAAAATGGTATAGTTGCCAATGTCTATGACATGAAGACTAAAAAAGGTTTATCTGCCAAATATACAGGCGTTGCCTATTCCAGCCGAGATGGTAAACAAGACGGTGTGATGAATATGACTGCACAGTTCCATGAACCAGATATGGCTTACAACAATACTGTTTCAAGCAATAACGTTACCTTCAATGGCGCGATTACCAACCGTCGCCTAGATGACAAACGTAATGTATATTTTTGCCAGCGGTAATGTAAAAACAGAGAGTGGAATGCCTTCTGCAAGCGCGGGTCAAAAAGTTTCTCTAGTGGGTAGAAGCCAAGTTGCTCAAAATGTTACTGTCTGGATGGAAGGAAAAAACCCAGGTGAAAATAAAGTAATTTATGGTCAAGGTAACGTACGTTTTGCCGGTCCAAATGCTGAAGAAGTCGGTGGTTTGTTAAAAATTACTACCAGCCATGGCGAAAACAATATCGGTTTCATTGGCAAACGCTAAGACGCTTACCCAAAGAAATAAGCAGCAGAAGCTTTGCATCTGCTGCTTATTATTTTCCAAGCAAACCCTCTGCAAATAAACAAAAGCGCAATTGAGGGGCAACTTAAAATATCCTGAATTATCTGAAAAAAATATACTCATGAAATCTAATCAATTCATTTTTATTGCGGGCATATTATTTCCCATAATGGTTACTGCCGAAACAATTGCTAACCCTGAAACTGAAGCCGATCGCCAAATGGAAAGGATACAAGAAATGGCCATTCCTAAACCACCGGAGGTAGGCACCTCCCTTTTGAATGGTGTCAAGGCTTCTTTGAATGAGCATACTCAGACATTGACATTAGATGATCTAGCCAAACAACCAGAGCTGGCCGAACCTTTGTTAAATCAAGCATTGCAAGCGCGAAACTATATTGCTGCAGAGCAGCTCTTGCCTATATATCGTAAATGGAATGGGTATGACCCAATTTTATTGGATTATGCGCAAGGCGCAATTTGGCGTTCGCAAGGAAAGCATAAAAAAGCCATTACACTTTACCGTAATATTCTTGTTCGACATCCTAATCTTGTTGCCGTCCGTCTAGACTTGGCTGCTATGCTTTATGAGGATAAGCAAACCCGTAATTCACAACATGAATTTAATGCTGCCAAAAAGCAAGGTTTACCAGAAGATGTCCTTCCTACTATTGCCCTTTATGAAAACGCTATGGGGCAAAATAAATGGCAATTTTCAGGCAGTCTGAGTTACACCCAAGACAACAATATCAACAACGTTTCAGCTGAGCGTGAAATCCATCTTCCTCAGTTTGATAACTTGGCTTTTGAAAATAATTCTGACTATCTGCCACAAAAAGGGCATGGTTTTACCCTACGCCCCTATCCGTTGATCGCGATATCAATCTCAAAGACAACCATTATTTCGCTCTTTCAAGCGATGTCGACGGTGTCAGCTATTGGGATAATCATGATTATGATGATCAAACAGCAAAGGTCAGTCTTGGTTATAAAAATAAAAAGTTTTTAAAACAGATAGTTTTGTTATGCCATTTTTAGAAAAGCGTCGCTACGGAAATCATCCTTATTACACGCGTACAGGTGTAGATTTAGGTATTTCACGTTGGATAAAACCAAATTTACGCCTATCTGCCAACGGAACCTTTGCACAAAAAGATTATGCCTATACCAAACAACAAGGGAAAGATTATCAGATTGGATTTGGGGCGACCTACCTGATGAATGATAAAACTTATTTCTTAGGAGGTTTGAATTATGCGCGTGACAAAGTTGAAAATTTCGCAGGCAGCAGCTCCAAACGGATAGGAGGTTACTTAGGTTGGGGGCAAATTTGGGGTGAAAATTTCAATAGTCGCCTTATCATCAATCACTACAATGAACGCTTTGATGGAAAAACATTACGTCTTTACCGACCGTCATCGTACAGATAATGTCGTGGTTACCAATTTAAGCCTCTGGCACAATAAACTGAGTTTTCTAGGAATTACGCCGAGATTAAATTGGCGATATACAAACAATAACAGCAATATTAATGAACTTCATGGTTATACAAAAATCGTGTATTTATAGATTTTGAGAAAACGTTTTTGAAAAATTTGATATACACGCACTTTAACTAAATCTATCGAACTTAGTTAAAGGGTCGTCTGAAAGTATAGTGATTAAATTTAAATCAGGACAAGGCGACGAAGCCGCAGACAGTACGAGATAGTACGGAACCGATTCACTTTGGTGCTTCAGCACCTTAGAGAATCGTTCTCTTTGAGCTAAGGCGAGGCAACGCCGTACTTGTTTTAAAGTTAATCCGCTATAAAAAGCTGAGTCCCTGTCACACAGAACCCAGCTTTTTATTTAATCCACCAAAGCAGATTTTTATGAGTATCCAATATTTTGGAGTGACCCAGTGTTTTCAGACGACCTCTTTCCTCAGCCGATCAACTGCTTCAACACTTCCGCTTTGGCTTTATCGTAATCCTCTTGAGCAATCAAACCGCCGTCCAGCAAAGATTTGAGTTTCGCCAATTTTGCCTGCGGGTCTTCGGAGGCCGTCTGAACGCTTTGAGCAGGGTTGTGCTGCCGGTTGTGCCGCGGGCTGCATCATACCCGCCATCGCACCAGCCATTGCCCTGACCGACGCCTGCGCCCACGCCCAAGCCTGCGCCGATTCCCGGCAAGTCCGCCTTCGTTTTGCGCGGCAAGCGGGATGGATTCGGCGGTTTGGTATTGGGTGTAGCGTCCCAAGTCGCCGATGACACCCATGGAAATTTTTCTTATCTAACGCTTCTTGGATGGCGGCAGGCAGGGTAATGCTTTCGACGGTGAAAGTTTTTCCAGCGTCAAGCCGAGTTTGGCAAATTCTGCGCCGAGCAATTCGCCGATTTTTTTGCGACAGCAAAACTTGGTTTGCCGCCATGTCCAAAAACGGAATACCGGAGCTGCCGAACGCCGCCGCAAGCTGGGTAACGGCGATATTGCGCAACTGGTTTTTCCAACTCGGCGCCGCTGTATTCTGCCGCTACGCCGCTGACTTCTTTGAAGAATTTTGCCGGATCGCTGATGCGATAGGCGTACATGCCGAACGAGCGCAACTGCACTGCGCCGAACTCGGCATCGCGCACGGTAACGGGTTGCGACGTACCCCCATTTTCCGCGCAAGCTGTTGTTTGGTATTGAAAAAGTAAACATCGGATTTAAACGGGGATTCAAAGAGCTTTGTCCCAGTTTTTTTCAGGTTGGTCAGCAGCGGCAGCGTTTGCGTGTTGAGTGTATAACGGCCCGGTCCGAACACGTCGGCGGTTACGCCTTCATCGACAAACATCGCCATCTGCGCCTCGCGCACGGTCAGGCTCGCGCCGTTTTGGATTTCCTCGTCGGCAATCGGGAAACGCCACATCAGCAGGCTGTCGTCGGGATTCGGCCATTGGATGACGTCGATAAACTGTTTCTTGATAAAGTTGAACATTGCGGTTCCTTATTTTGAAGAATGGGTAACTTGTCGGTTGTAGACATGACATAAGGGCAGAAAACGTATGTTTTCTTCAACCGATTATAAAATCAGGTTAAACACCGGCATTTCTAAGAATATCGGCATAGCGTCGAACTGCTTGCCGCCCTGTGCTTTTGTGTAGACGGTCAGGTTTGCGCTATTTCGGGGATTTTCGCCGCTAATCGGAAAAATGACCCATCGGGAAAAATCGTCGGATGAAAAATCTGAGCGGTTGATATATCTGCCAAGCGGTAATTGTTGGGTTTTGTTAGGGTCATTATAGAATGGTTAGTGCAATTTCTCTAACTTATCATATTGATTCTAACAAAGAAAAGGAATATACATGCAAAAAACCACCCGCTTCTGCTTTGCCGTTTTGGCATTGTCTACCGCCGTCTGCACACAGGCTGCCCGTCCTGTCGAGTTTACCGTGGGTACGGAATATTACAAAGAGAATTATCGGGAATATAAAGACGGCGAGCGCCTTATGCGTCAAAAGGGAAACCTGTGGTCTCTGACAGGCGGCGTCAAATATCGCTTTAACGACCGCCATGCAGCAAAATTAGAAGGACGCTACTCCCGAGGCAAGTCGGATTACACAGGAAGGTATCAGGACGGAAGAGGCAATGTAACGGAATACGGCACTGCCACGTTCAACGGCTCTCCGCGCCGCATCTATGATGTCCGCGCCTTATATGAATATACGCACCCGATTAACGACCGTGTCAGCCTGACAGCCGGAGCAGGCGTGGGTCACCGCGTTTTGAAAGATTTGGGTTCCCGCGTCGTAGCAAACAATTACGACCGCAAAAACCGGACCACTTATGCGCAAATCAATGCCGGTGTAAACATTGCGCTTCCTGCCGGTTTCGAAGTTTCACCCAATATCGCCTACAACCATTCCCCTGAGAAGTCGTCAGCATTCTTATCGCGCCCATCAGGACATCGAAATGAAACAGCCGAGCGGACACGGCATCGAAGTCGAAGTACCCGTATCTAAAAAATTCGCCAACGAATCTAAAATAAGCGTCGTTCCGTTTTATCGCGGCTGGAAAGTCAAGAAATCGGATACGGCCCTCGTCTATCTGCCAGACGGCATATATGGTTCCACCGAACCTAAAAACTACACCCATGAAGCTGGTGTAAAAGTACGATATACATTCTGATGCACTGACGGTGCAGTTTACGTTTTCAGACGACCTTGCAGACAAGCAGGTCGTCTGGAAATTTTAGTAGTGGATTAAATTTAAATCAGTACGGCAAGGCGAGGCAACGCCGTACTGATTTAAATTTAATCCACTATATTTATGGAAACACTCAACTGTCCGAACCCAAGAAAACAGAAACATCAGGTCAGACAAGCCGCATTCAAAGATGCCGATGGATACGGACACCGCGCCAAACAGCGCGCCGACGGCGACGTTGTTGCCGATGAGTTCCTCCGTTGCGCCTTTAATCATCATCGTGGCGGCGAAATACACCAAAAATCTGAATCACCGCCGCCGCGAGACTCCCACAGGATAAAATCAACGAAACTGACGCTGTGGGCAATGCTGATGCGAGCGTCAAACAAAATCCGACCAGCGCTCCGCCGAACGACAAAGGCGCAGGCAAGGTTGCCGTTTTTAATCAGCCGCAACTCTTCCGCAGGCGTAATCCGCAGATAAACTGCGCCGAAAAACGGCAGTCATCGCCACCCCCGCAAGCATATATTGCAGGTAAAAGCAGGTATTGGGGCAGGAAATACTCACGATAGGGCTTCCTCGGTATTTTTGATATAATGGATTATGCCACAACTCTAAGCCATCTGAAATTAAAGGGGACGCACCGCAAACCGGCCCTTCCTTAAAAAACGGTTTTGGACTCGAAAAACCATACATTCAACACCCAAGGTAGCGCGGCAGGATACGCATTTCGTTCAAAACATACCGTTTTACACATCAAGCCCCTCCATTGTCGAATCATCCGTTTTTCAGATTTCAGACGACCCTATAAAACGCCCACACCATGACCGCCAACCGCACCCTCATCATCTCCGTCTTCATCGTCGCCAGTTGCGGCCTTGCCTACGAACTCATCATTGCCGCGCTGGCGAGCTATCTTTTGGGCGACAGCATTTTGCAGTTTTCCTCCGTCATCGGACTTTACCTTTTCTCGATGGGCATAGGCGCGCACCTGACCCGCTACATCAAAGACGAAGACGTGTTGCACCGCTTCATCGAAATCGAACTTTTGGTCGGCATCATCGGCGGCATTTCCGCACTGGCCTTGTTCGTCGCCTTCGGGCTTTCCGCCGCCCCGTTCCGCACTCCTGCTCTACGCCTTCGTACTGATTGTCGGCGCAGTCGTCGGCATGGAAATCCCGTTGGTGATGCGCGTGTTAAACCGCAAAGGCGCAGAGTTTAAAGAACTCGTTGCCAAAGTCCTGACCTTCGACTATTTGGGCGCACTCGCCGTTTCCTGCTCTTCCCGCTTCTCCTCGCCCCCAAACTCGGCATGGCGCGTTCCGCCCTTTTGTTCGGCATCCTCAACGCCGCCGTCGCTCACCTGACCGCGCGCGTATTCAAAGCCGAACTGCCCGCTACCGCGCCATCCGCCTGCGCGCGCTGATTGTCTTGTCCGTCCTCGCCGCCAGCCTTCGCCTACGCCGACCGCATCTCCTTCAAAGCCGAACAAAAGCTATTTCGGCGATCCCTATCGTCTATCAGCCACTCGTCCTACCAGCGGCTCGTCAGCAACCCGCTGGAAAGACGACACCCGCCTCTACATCAACGGCAACCTGCAATTCTCCTCGCGCGACGAAGCTCGTTACCACGAAGCCCCTCGTCCTGCCCGCCATGCAGATGGTTCAAAACGCCGCCCTGCATCCTCATCCTCGGCGGCGGCGACGGATTGGCGGCGCGCGAAGTCTTGAAATACCCGCAGGTCAAACACGTTACCCTGGTCGATTTAGACCCCCGACATGACCGCCACTTTTTAAAACCTCCACCACCTTAAGCGCGCTCAACCAAGGCTCGCTGTCCCACTCCCAAAATGCACGTCGTCAACGACGATGCCGCCAAATGGCTGGAGGGGTCGTCTGAAAAATTCGACGTCATCATCATCGACCCTGCCCGACCCCGTCCAATTTCTCGCTGGGCAAACTCTACTCCGTCCCCATGTACCGCCTCGTCGCCCGCCATCTTCAGCCGCAGGGCAAAAATCGTCGTCCAATCCACCTCGCCCTACTTCGCCCCCAACGCCTACTGGTCGGTCGTCGCCACCCCTCGAAGCCGCCGGCCTTTCCACCGCGCCTTACCACGTTTACGTCCCCTCCTTCGGCGAATGGGGATTTGTGTTGGCAGGCTTCGATAAAGCAATTCCCCTCGTCCCGAAGAAATTCGACGTCCCTACGCGTTATCTGAACGCCCAAACTGCCGCCGAAATGTTCCGCTTCCCGCCCGACATGGCAAGGCGCAAGGTCGAGCTGAACTATCTGAACAACCAAAACCTCGTCAGCTATTTCGAAAGCGACTGGCGCAACGTAACCCGTTGAGCCGCTTCCCTCAGAAACAAAGGTCGTCTGAAAAACATTTTCAGACGACCTTTTCCATCGCTATTGCTTCACAGGTTTCAAAAGTCGGCAAAACCGTATCCCAAATCGCAGCGACTTTCGGCTTCGCTGCGCTTCGTCCCGTCTTTTTCTCCGCGCCAAACTGCATCATGATGCGCGGGTCGCCGCCGTCGCGCGTCCCAAAAGAACATATATTTGTTGCCGCCCCATTTCACCAATTTTTCCTCACCCGCATACCGTTGATGGTGCGTTTGCCTTGGCGGATGGTGCGGGTTAACGCTTTAACCAATAAGCCTTTTTCTGGATCAACTTTGCGTTTCAGCAGCGTCGCTTCGCCCGCTTTCAACACATCGCCGTGCATGATTTCCAAACTCATATCGTGTTGTTTGGGCAAATTCGACGGTGCTATGAACTTCAAACGGTTTTTGCCGTCATCGGCGATAAAACCGCCTATCAGGCAAATACCGTGTTTATTTGGCACTCAAATTCCTGCCTGGTTTTCAAACCGCTGAGGATTTCTTTGCGGAATTTTTTCTCCATGGTGTTTATCGCTTCTTTTTCTTGGATTTTCCAGTTGGCAGGGGCTTTGCCATGATCAGAAGGAATGCGGAAATAACTACGCACAATATAAGCATCATCATTATCCAGCTTGAAATATAAATCGGCTTCGTAGGGCATGCCACGTTTCTTAATATGCCCACCATCCCAGTCAAAATCGCTGCGCGTTACCTGCATCATTGCCCGATCCGGAATCAGGGTACGGGTATCGACGACAATATCGGTTCCATCTCTACCATTTTGCTTAGTCTCATTGATGGTCCTAACGTTTCTCTTCCAGTCGTTAAACATGACCATCACGCTCCAGCCGTTGTAATCAAGGTGCGTACTGCCATGACGGCGTTTGGACGGCAGGCGCAATTGATAGCGGCCGCCGCAATAGGGCTGTTCAGTCCAGTAGGGCGGTATCGATGGCGGATTTAGTGACGGTTGGTGAAGTTTCTGCCGATGGGGAAACGGTAGGCGTGCAGGCTGCGACGGCGAGAATAAGCGACAGCGTGGTCAGACGGATGGACATAAATAAGCTCCGTGATTGAATAGTGGTCGTCTGAAAGTATAGTTTATTCAGACGACCTTTGTCATAAAACGGGCTTGGCGGTATTTATTCAACATAAGCGGAGAAATAAGAGGTATAGTGGATTAACTTTAAACCAGTACGGCGTTGCCTCGCCTTGTCCTGATTTACATTTAATCCACTATAAATGAATCCGACTTTTCGCTGAACCGCGTGTTTGGTTTTGATCCAATACCGAGAACATGGCAGAACCAACAAAAATCCTGATTGATCAAAAATGTTGATTCTAATATGAGCTTTTCGACAGGCATAACCGCTGATAAGCGGTTTATTAGGCGCCCAGGGTCGGACTCGAACCGACACACCTTGCGGCGGGGATTTTTGAGTCCCCTGCGTCTACCAATTTCGCCACCTGGGCTGGTGAAGAAGTCGCTATTATAGCGGCGTATTCGGGCTATAAAGCAAAATCTTGCCCTGTTTGCAGACATATTGCTTATATTTTTGATTTTTAAAAACATTAAATTCATTTTATTTTTGTTCCCGACGCGCCCTACTCTTTTCCACTTATATCAAACATCATTCATTTTTCAGCCGAAAAACGGCATAAACCGCTATATTAAATGTTGCAAAACGCGCCAAGATGGCAGCGTTCGTTTCATTTTTATTTTCAGACGACGTTCACTACACCATACCCGCATTGAGAATTTTTATGATGCCTACTCGCAATCCGTACCGCCATTTTGGGCGCATTCGCCCTTGCCACACTTTGCCGCCTGCAAACCAGAAGCCAAAACGCCGAACAAAAATCCTGCGCCTGCTTCAGCCGCTTTTTCAACAGCGGCTCCGGCCGAACAGCCTGCTTCCGCTCCCGCCGCATCCTCACCTGCCGCTACCGCGCCCGCACCGCAAGCGCCCGGAACGGATATGCGTAAAGAAGACATCGGCGGCGATTTCATCGCCGACCGACGGCGACGGCAAAGCCGTTCAGCTTAGCGAGCCCTGAAAGGCAAAGTCGTGATTCTGTCCTCGCTATACGCACCGCCCCGACGTTTGTCCGACCGAATTGCTGACTTACAGCGACACATTGAAACAGTTGGGCGATCAGGCGAAAGATGTGAAAGTGGTGTTCGTCAGCATCGACCCCTGAACGCGACACGCCCGCAGTCATCGGCAAATACGTCAAACAGTTCAATCCTGAATTTATCGGCCTGACAGCGACAGGCGACCAAAGCCCTGCCGGTCATCAAACAGCAATACCGCGTGGTTTCCTCCAAAGTCAATCAAAAGAAGACAGCGAAAACTATTTGGTTGACCACTCTTCCGGCAAGCGTATCTGATCGATAAAACCGCGAAGTGGCGATTTTCTCGCGTTACGGCAGCGAGCCGGCAAACCATTGCCGCCGACATCAAAAACTGCTTTGATCCGCATGGGGTCGTCTGAATGCCGGTCGCGGTTTTCAGACGACCTTTTTCCCATCTGAAACATATAGTGGAGAAAGTCAGACTGCCTATTTGGTACGGGTTCAAAGTCTGACAGCATAACAACAATGACTGAAAACACGCTGACCATTGCCCTGTCCAAAGGGCGCATCTTTGAAGAAACGCTGCCACTTTTGGCGGCGGCGGGCATTGTTCCTCTCGAAGCACCCGAAAAATCGCGCAAACTGATTATCGGCACCAACCATGAAAAACATCCGCCTCGTCATCGTCCGCGCCACCGACGTGCCGACTTACGTCCAATACGGTGCGGCAGACTTCGGCATCGCGGGCAAAGACGTTTTAATCGAACACTGGCGGAAGCGGGCTTTATCAGCCGCTGGATTTGCACATCGCCGAATGCCGCATGATGGTCGCCGTCCGCAAAGGTTTCGACTACGCCGCCGCCTCGCAGCCCGGCAGCCGCCTGCGTATCGCGACGAAATACTCCCAACATCGCCGCCGAGCATTTCGCCGCAAAGGCGCTACACGTTGACATCATCAAACTTTACGGCTCGATGGAGCTTGCGCCGCTGGTCGGCCTGAGCGACGCCATCGTCGATTTGGTCTCCACCGCAACACGCTTAAGGCAAACGGTTTGAAGCGGTCGAACACGTTGTCGATATTTCCAGCCGTCTGGTGGTCAACAAAGCCGCATTGAAAACGAAACACGCGCTGCTGGAGCCGATTATTCAGGCGTTCGGCAGCGCAGCGAAGGCGGGTGAACGTTCATTTGAATGAAGATGCGTTTTCAGATGACCCTAGCCGTTCCCGCCGACAGGTCGTCTGAAAATACCACCGCAGTAAAACTGTATAGAGGATTTAAAAATGGTTGCAAAAATAAAAAAATTTTCAGATTCAACCCTTTCCGTTTTGAATAACGGCGAACGTCGGTTTTACGTCTATTGCCCGACCGACCTGGAAAAAGACAAAATCTCTACATCGGCAAAGGCTGCGGTAATCGTATCTTCGAGCATGAACAGGCCGCCCGTTCGCAAGACGGCGACATTGACGTACCGGCACGCAAAGCCATCGCCAAATGTAAGAAACTCGGTCGCTATATCATCAGCTATCATCTGACTGAAATCGAAGCGCAAGCCGCCGAAACTGCCCTAATTCATTTCGTCAAATCCGTTGTCGACAAAAAGTTCAAACAAATTGCCGGATGTGGCGCAGGCGGCATCAGCGCGGAAGCACTCGACGAACGCTTCAAATTCACGCCCCTGCCCGCTTGACGACCCTAAATCCCGACGGACTGGTTCTTGCCGTCAAAATCCAAGACGCTTTGGACTTGGATACCGACGAAGAAGCCGACTACCGCTTTCGACAACCAAGACGATGCCAACCTCAAATCGCGTACGTTGGGCAACTGGGTTATCGGCAAAGATGCCGCGTCAAAAAGTGAAATACGTTATCGGCATTCACACCGCGCTGCAAAACGCCGTTGTCAGCGCGTGATGAGGTGGACGGTTTCCAAACGCTTGAAGAAACCAAAAACGGCAGAAAACAAACCCGTTACCGTTTCCATACTGCCTCGTCCAGCAAAAAGTGCTGTCCAAACTTGGTCTGCACCAAAAATGCCTGCCTGAATTGAAGTTCGGCGGAGCGGGCGAAAAAGCGTATATCAGACCCAAAACAGAGACAGAGACTGAACAAGAGAATATTCAGACGACCCCAAGTCCCAAAAATAACAACGGAGAATCCCAAATCATGAAAAACTCAACACCCTAATCGCCCGATTTCCGCCGAGCCTCAAAGCCCTGCTGGCTTTTGAGACCGCGCAAAAATCCCGAAAATCGACCGCATCGTTGCCGACATCTGCGCCGATGTGCAGAAGCGCGGCGATGTGGCACTCATCGAATACACCAACCGCTTCGACGGCACGTCCGCCCAAACCATAGCCGACCCTCATCCTCACTCAAGACGATTTACAGGCCGCGTTTGAGCGTTTGCAGCCCGAAATTCAAACCGCCTTTGAAAACCGCCGCCGCACGCGTCGAAAAGCTACCACCAACGCCAAAAATGGAATCGTGGACCTACGAAGACGAAGACGGCACGCTGTTGGGACAACAGATTACACCGCTTGACCGCGTCGGCATTTACGTCGGCGGCAAAGCGGCGTATCCGAGTTCCGTCATCATGAACGCCATGCCCGCCCATGTTGCGGTGTGAAAGAAATCATCATGGTCGTCCCCACGCCCAAAGGCGAACGCAACGACATCGTACTTGCCGCCGCCTTCGTTGCGGGCGTTACCAAAGTCTTCACCGTCGGCGGCGCGCAGGCGGTTGCCGCCCCTCGCCTACGGCACTGAGTCCGTACCGCAGGTCGATAAAATCACCGGCCCAGGCAACGCTTTCGTCGCCGCCGCCAAACGCCGCGTGTTCGGCGTAGTCGGTATCGACATGGTGGCGGGGCCGTCTGAAATCCTCGTCATCGCCGACGGCACCACGCCCGCCGATTGGGTGGCGATGGATTTGTTCAGCCAAGCTGAACACGACGAAATCGCCCAGCCATCCTCATCGGCACATCGCAGCCCTATCTCGACGAAGTTCAGCCGCCATGAACCGCCCTCATCGAAACCATGCCCCGCCGCGACATCATCGAAGCCTCGCTCGGCAACAGGGGCGCGATGATACTCGCCAAGGACTTGGACGAAGCCTGCGAAATCGCCAACTCACATTTCCCCGAACACTTGGAATTGTCGGTAGAAAACCCGCAGGAATGGGCGAAAAACTCGCCACGCCGGGCGCGATTTTCATGGGACGCTACACCAGCGAAAGCCTCGGCGACTACTGCGCCGGCCCCAACCACGTCCTGCCTCACCAGCCGCACCGCCCGCTTCTCCTCGCCGCTGGAGACCTACGACTTCCAAAAACGCTCCAGCCCTGATCCAAGTCTCCCGAACAAGGCGCGCAGAAGCTGGGCAAAACCGCCAGCGTGTTGGCACACGGCGAAAGCCTGACCGCCCACGCACGCTCTGCCGAATTGCGTTTGAAAAGACTGATTCGGTCATACCAGCCATCCATCAAATAGCAAAGGTCGTCTGAAAAACCGGTTTTTAGGGTTTTCAGACGACCTCTATTAAAAAGAAACATCATGAAACAAGCCATTCAAGAAAAACTCACCCACATCGCCCGTACCGAGCCGCTGCATTTCCTGCTGGCGGTAGAGAGCGGCAGCCGCGCATGGGGCTTTGCCTCGCCCGACAGCGATTACGACGTGCGCGCCATTTATATCCGTCCGCAGCCATATTATCTGCAAATCGACGAAGCGAAAGACACGTTTGAATTTATCGAAAAACCAATGGTTTGACGTCGGCGGCTGGGACATCCGCAAGGCGTTGCGCCTGCTGCGGAAAAGCAATGCCGTGCTGCTCGAATGGCTGCGTTCGCCGATGGTTTTATACGCAGGACGATGATTTCACAGGTCGTCTGAACGCGCTTTGCGCCGCAATACGTCCAAGCCGCCGCGCTGCTGCACCATTATCGCGGCATCGCGGGCAACGCTTTGAAAGCCATGGATTTGGCGCACCCTGTCAAACTGAAAAATGGTTTTTCGTCTTGCGTCCGCTGCTCGCAGCACGGTGGGCAGTCAAACAAGGCGGCATCCCGCCGATGACGCTGGCGGAACTGATGAGCGAATGGCAGACAGACTGCGCCGCCCAAATTACCGATTTGGTGGCCATCAAGGCGGAACAGGATGAAAGTTACCTGCATACCCTGTCGCCCGAATTGCAACGATTGACCGTTGATTTATATAACGAAGTTTCCGAATTATCCGCCCCTGCCACCCAAGCCGCCGACAGCGCGCCGCTGAATGAATTGTTCCGCGAAACTTTGGCGGCGGTTTATCCGTAAAAACAAAAAGCAGCCTGTACAACAGTTAGGTCGAATTCTCAAATCTGACATTTTGGGTGTTGTGAAAATGGATGGTAATAACAGGATCGTCAAGAGTTTTTGTCGGATACCAGTATTCAGCTTGAAATCTTATTATCGAACAAATCATACGGAAATCCGGAATATGCCCCGCACCAACGCTGCCCAATCCCACGAATACCGCGCCATCCAAACAAGCTGCGCAGCCCTGTTTTTCGTCGCAGATCTGCACCGAGCAGCATATGCTGACATTTCAACGCAACATACGCTGCACATCGACAGTTACTCGGTGAAGCAGACGGACGGAATTTGAGCGGCAGCTCTGTGTCAGCTGCGCGATTCGGAAGGCGGCACGGTGACGCAATGGCAATCGCTGGACGATTCCGCCGCGTTTTACCAATACATCGCCCACAACAACGGCAGGGATTAGTTATTGTTCCGCCAAGATTTGTACGGACAGCGTGCTGGACTTTGCCACGGGGAAATCATGCAGTACCCTGCCGCGCGCCACGCTGGACGGTACGGAAACATTTATCTGGACGGAAGCGCATTACAATCCCGCCAACGATATGCTGGCAGTAGGTGGCTGTTATTGGGCTGCACCTATGCCCTGCTGCTGGCAGATTTCAGCAACCCAATGTCTGCCCCTCCACGCATGACCGATGCGCTCTATGAATATATCCCAAATTTTTGGGATGATTACGATGAGAAATAGATTTCCATGCGTGGCGCGGCACGGATTTGCTCTATACCGCACCGCTATTGGAAGAAAAACGCTGCGCTGAAAAATTTTGACACAGGCGCAATATTTAGCTTGGTTGGAATAGGGTTTCAGCCATCAATTACAAAAGGTCGTCTGAAAATGCTCACCATCGAAGATTTGCACACACAAAACCTGCTTCTGCTCGAAGCCGTTTCCGGCAGCCGCGCCTACGGTTTGGCGACGCCCGAATCCGATACCGACATCAAAGGCGTGTTTTTACCTGCCCAAATCCATGTTTTTACGGCATGGAATACATCCCGCAAATCAGCAACGAAACCAACGACATCGTTTATTACGAGCTGGGGCGGTTTATCGAGCTTTTGCTGCAAAGCAACCCGAACACGCTGGAACTGCTCGCCTCGCCGCCCGACTGCGTGCGCTACCGCTCGCCGCTGATGGATGCATTCAAAACCGAATGGTTTGTGTCCAAAGCCTGCCGCCAGAGTTTCGCGGGATACGCCTACGGACAAATCAAAAGCACGCGGGCTGAACAAGAAAATCAGCAACCCGATGTCGTCTGAAAAGAAAAGCGTGCTCGATTTCTGCCACATCGTAGAAGGCGCGCAAACCGTGCCGCTGCGGCACTGGCTTTCGCAACGCGGAATGGAGCAGCGGCGTGTCGGCTTGGTCAAAATCGCCCACGCCCGCGAACTCTACGCCCTGTTTTACGACCCCGACGGCATGCGCGGCTACCACGGCATCGCGCTCAAACCCGAAGCCACCAACCTCTCCCTCAGCTCCGTTCCGCTGAAGGCGAAACCCCGCTTGCCTACCTCCTTCAACCAAGATGGATACAGCAACTACTGCCGCGAATACACCTCCTATCAGCAATGGCTGGCGGAACGTAACGAAAACGCGCTACCAAGGCACGCAGGCACACGGACAGGGCTACGACGCCAAAAACATGATGCACACCTTCCGCCTGCTCGAAACCGCCCGCGACATCGCCCGCCACGGCGAAATCCGCCCGCGCCGCCCCAACCGCGACGAACTGCTCGCCATCAAACGCGGCGAATCTTCCTACGAAGACCCTGCTGGGAAAAGCGGAACGGCTGATGGCAGAAGTGGAAACAGCGTTTGAGGCCGCCGACCTGCCCGAAACGGTAAATGCCGCTTCGGCTTTGGCGGCTTTGGTTGATGTGAGGGAAAAAATTTACGGATAGATGGCGAAAGGTCGTCTGAAAATGGAAGCGACGGTGTTTATCGCGAATGGACTTTATAGTGGATTAAAATTGCAATGATATGTAGAAAATCGTCGCGTTGTTTACACAACAGGTTGAGAAAAATAAGCCTGCAAGACCTCAAACGGCGTATCGCCGTTCAAACTGCGGTGTGGCTTCACAGTGTTATAGAAAATTAACAAAAGCGGCACAACTCCTTTTGCCGATGTTCCGGACTGTCAAACGACTGTTTCTCATGCCACATCTCCATCAGGGTGCGGATAACCCGCTCCGCCTTACCGTTGGTCTGCGGACGGGCAACCCGGGTAAACTTTTGACCAATCCCGTTCTCGTAACAGGCTACACCGAAAGCATGGTTGGCCGAGCCTTTGTATTCCGTACCGTTGTCGGAGTAAACGCACTCAATCAGGTATGGGCAGGGATCAATCAGGTGTTCGGTCAGAAACTTGGCGGCGCTGTCTGCGGTTTTGTCCGGCAAAATGGCGGCGTATAGCTCCCTTTGAGAAATCGTCGATGGCGACAAACAGGTAATCCCGCTTATCGGTGGCTTTCTGCCCTTTGAGCAGCGGCAGCCGTTTGGTGTCGAGATGCACCAGCTCTCCGGGGTAGGATTTATTGTAGCGTTTGGCCTGCTTTTTGAGTTTTTCCTGAATACTGCGTTCTACCTTGGCCAGGCGTTTCATTCCGTACTTTGCCTGTTTGAAACGGTTGTTGGTACTGGTTTGCGGTTTGAGCAGCTTGGCCCTTGCGGCTTTAAGGGCGCGGTAAATGGTGACGCGGCTGACTTGGTAGCGGCGTGCCAGGGAGGTGACGCTTTCCTTCCCCTGCGTGTAGGCCAGCCAAATGGCTTGTCGGTGGTGCGGGGTGAGGCGGGTGTTTTTTTGTGCATGTTCATGTTTCAGTATTCTCCCGGAAATACTGTAAACAACGCTACTGATTTCTACAAATGATACGGCGTTGCCAACGCCCTTATGTACTACCCGTACACGGCGGGCGTTGCCGCCTTGTCTCATTATTATTTTTAATCCACTATAAAAAATCGCTCCATTTGAGACCAAACATCAGCCCCCATAAACAAAGAAAAGGTCAGGTCGTCTGAAAACCTGTTTTCAGACGACCTCTATCTTTTTAAAAACTCAATAATCTGTTTCAAATCAATCCGCTTCAAAACCACTTTCATGGCTTGGTTTTCGGCGGCGTGTTTGAACACGTCGTAGGCTTTTTCCAATTCGCTGAATTTGAAAACGGTGGGTCAGCATTTTGGTGTAATCGACGGAGCTGCTGGAAATTGCCTTCATCAGCATTTCGGTGGTATTGGCGTTGACCAAACCGGTTGTGATGGCGAGGTTTTTAATCCACAGTTTTTCGAGTTTGAAATCAACGGATTGACCGTGTACACCGACAACGGCGATATGACCGCCCGGTTTTGACGATGTCTTGGCACATATTCCATGTGGCGGGGATGCCGACGGCTTCGATGGCGCAGTCCACGCCGTCGAAGCCGACGATGGCAAAGACTTGTTTGAGATACGTCGCCCTGAAGCGGGGCTGACGGTATGGGTTGCACCCAGCTCTTTCGCCAGTTTCAAACGGTTTTCGTCCATATCGCAGACGATGATGGCGGCGGGGCTGTACAGTTGGGCGGTCAGCAAGGCGGACATACCGACAGGGCCTGCGCCTGCGATGAAGACGGTGTCGCCGGGTTTGACATCGCCGTATTGCACGCCGATTTCGTGGGCGGTCGGCAAGGCGTCGCTCAACAACAGGGCGACTTCTTCGTTGACATTATCGGGCAGCGGAACAAGGCTGTTGTCGGCATAAGGCGTGCGGACGTATTCGGCTTGCGTGCCGTCAATCATGTAGCTCAAAAATCCAGCCGCCGTTGCGGCAGTGTGAATAGAGTTGGATTTTGCAGTTGTCGCAAGTACAGCATTTGCTGACGCATGAAATAATGACTTTATCGCCGACTTTGATGTTTTTTACAGCCTCGCCGACTTCTTCTACAATACCGATGCCTTCATGGCCGAGAATACGACCGTCGGCGACTTCGGGGTTTTTGCCTTTCCAAATACCCAAAGTCGGTACCGCAAATCGTGGTTTTTGACGATTTTCACCACTGCATCGGTCGGATCGATAATCTGCGGACGGGGTTTTTCTTCAAAACGGATGTCGTTTGCGCCGTGATAAACCATTGCTTTCATGCTGATACTCCTTGCTTGTTGATAAATAATTTCAATACTGCAATAAAGTCTCTTTATATGAGTTATATACCCTAAAAAAATAAGTCAATAAGAATTATTTTCACAATGTTATACCATAACATTTTGTTTTCAATATAAATAAAACCACTGATTGATATTAATGAACACACCCAACCCTTTCTCCGAACGGCTCATCCGCTGGCAAAAACAATACGGCAGGCACCATCTCCCTTGGCAGGTTAAAACCCTTATTGCGTCTGGCTTTCCGGAAATCATGCTCCAGCAGACGCAGGTTGCCACCGTATTGGACTACTATCCGCGTTTCTTGGAAAGAAATTTCCGACCGTACTAAACGCTTTGCCGCCGCCCCGCAAGACGAAGTGTTGTCGTTGTGGGCGGGCTTTAGGGCTATTACAGCCGCGCGCGCAATCTGCACAAAGCCGCGCAACAAGTCGTCGAACAATCTCGGCGGCACGTTTCCGTCGGAGCGTAAAGACTTGGAAACCCTCTGCGGCGTAGGCAGAAGCACCGCCGCCGCCATTTGCGCCTTTGCCTTCAACCGCCGCGAAACCATTTTGGACGGCAACGTCAAACGCGTGCTCTGCCGCGTGTTCGCCCGCGACGGCAATCCGCAGGACAAAAAATTCGAAAACTCGCTCTGGACACTTGCCGAAAGCCTGCTGCCGTCTGAAAACGCCGATATGCCCGCCTATACGCAAGGCTTGATGGACTTAGGGCGCAACCGTGTGCAAACGGACAAAACCCTTGTGCCATCAATGCCCGATGGCGGACATCTGCGAAGCGAAAAAGCAAAACCGCATCGCCGAGCTGCCGCGCAAAAAAACCGCCCCCGAAGTGCAAACCCTGCCGCTTTACTGGCTGATTGTCCGCAACCAAGACGGCGCAATCCTGCTGGAAAAACGCCCCGCCAAAGGCATTTGGGGCGGGCTGTATGCGTGCCGTGTTTTGAAACCCTGAACGAAACATACGTTTGCGCCGAAAAGCTCGGCATTTTTTCAGACGACCTTTCCGAGCAACCCGCCCTTACCCACCGCCTGACGCATCGTTTATTAATGATTACGCCGTTTGAGCGCAAATCAGTTCGTCTGACACGCTGCGCCATTCTGAAAACGCATCAAAGATAACCGCTTCTGGGTGAAACCCGAAAATCTGGCGGATTACGGTTTGCCCAAACCGCTGGCAGATTATTTGAAACAACGGCAGCAGGCATTGTTTTAAAAATGCTTGAAAAGCAAACAGGCAGCATCCAACTCTAAAAACACAATAAACATACCGCGCGTTATACAAACCCTCCCGCGCCCGTCAGGAATCCCATGCACACCTCCCTGCTTTACCCGCAACAGTTCGCCGAACTCGCCGTTTTTCTATTCCCGCGTTTCTCCCGAGCCGCTGACCGCGCCCTACGGGTCGCCTTCAACACCGACTTGGCGGCAGAGTTGAATCTGGATACAGATTTTTCAGACGACCGCCAACCTTGCCTACCTCAGCGGCAACGCGCCGCAATACGCGCCCGCGCCCATTGCCAGTGTTTACAGCGGCCATCAGTTCGGAGTCTATACCCGCGCCTTGGCGACGGGCGCGCGATCTTGATTGGCGATTCCGTCGATGCCGCGGGACAACGCCAAGAGTGGCAGCTCAAAGGCGCAGGCAAAACGCCCCTATTCCCGCTTTGCCGACGGGCGCGCCGTCTTGCGCTCCTCCATCCGCGAATACCTCTGTTCCGAAACCATGCACGGTCTCGGCATCCCCACGACCCGCGCCCTCGCCCTGTGCGGCAGCAACGACCCCGTTTATCGGGAAACCGTCGAAACCGCCGCCGTCCTGACCCGCATCGCCCCGAACTTTCTGCGTTTCGGCCATTTCGAATACTTCTACTACACCGGCCGCGAAGCCGAAATCCAACAACTTGCCGACTCACCTCATCCGGCATTACTACCCCTGACTGCCGAGATGCCGACAATCCCTACGCCGCCCTGTTGGAACAAATCCGCAACCGCACCGCCGATACCGTCGCCGCATGGCAAAAGCGTCGGCTTCTGCCACGGAGTGATGAATACCGACAACATGTCTGCATTGGGGCTGACCATAGACTACGGCCCCTTCGGCTTCCTCGACGACTACGACCGCCGCCACGTCTGCAACCACTCCGACACCCAAGGCCGCTACGCCTACAATGCACAGCCCTTCGTCGCCCATTGGAATTTCTCCGCCCTCGCCTCCTGCTTCGATGCCCTCGTCCCACAGCACCCTCGAACAACTCATTGACGGCTGGACAGAAGTTTTCAGACGACCTATTTAGAGAAAATGCGCCGCAAACTCGGTTTGCAGCAAGCAGACAAGAGAGACGACGAAAGCCTTATCGCCGACCTCTTCACTGCCCTGCAAGATCAAAAAACCGACTTCACCCTGTTTTTTCAGGAACCCTGTCCGAAGTCAGCAATACACACGGCGAACCCTCCCCGCCCAAACTCGAACAAACCTTCAAAAACGGCGTTCCGCCCGCCTTCATCCGCTGGCTCGGACGCTACCGCCAACGCCTGCGTGCCGAAAACAGCAATCCTGCCGAACGCGCAATACGCATGAACCTGACCAACCGCTCTACATCCTGCGCAACTACCTTGCCGAACAGGCCATCGCCCAAGCGAAACGGCGACTCACCGCGAAATCGAACGCCTGCGCTGCTGCCCTCGCCCGTCCTTTGACGAACAGGCAGAGTTCGCTGACCTTGCCGAACCGCCGCCCGAAGGCAGCATTCGGTTTGCGTCAGTTGCTCGAGTTAGACGTCAAAGACAGACAAAAAGGTCGTCTGAAAATATGAACTGCACCCCAAAAGTTGGACATCCCCTCCAACTCACAAGGTGCAGTTTTTTTATGAGCAAATATACATTACACTTCAAATACCAAGCCGTACTCCACTACCTGCACATACGCAGCCAACAGCGTACCGCAGACCACTACGGCATCTCCCGAACCCATCTGCGACGATGGATACGCGCCTATCAAGAAGGCGGCATCGGCGCACTCGAACATCCCCAATCCAAAACCATGACCCAACACCGCAAAAACCCCTTCATCGCAGATAAACCCGATCAAGAAAAAACACAGGCAGAGCTTATTGAAGAGTTGTGCTATATGCGCGCAGAGGTCGCCTACCTAAAGGAGTTAAAAGCCCTCAGCCAAAAGCGGACCGAAAAGGACAAAGCCAAACCGTCCAAACACTGAGGGCGCAACACCCGCTCAAATACCTGCTGCACATCGCAAACCTGCCCAAAAGCAGCTTTTACTACCACCACCAAGACCGACCCGACCCCGACGCAGCCGACAAAGCCCTCCTCGTCGAAACCTACCGGCGGCATAAAGGACGCTACGGACAAAGGCGCATTGCCGCAGCATTGGGTTGGAACCACAAAAAAGTGGCGCGGTTGATGAAGCAGTTGGAACTGAAAGCCCTCATACGGGCGAAAAAAGCCTACCGCCATCCCGCCATGGGCGAGATATCGGAAAACCTCCTCAAACGCCGGTTCAAAGCCCGAAAGCCCAACGAAAAATGGCTGACCGACGTTACCGAACTCAAAGGAAGGACGGCAAACTGTACCTCTCGCCAATCTTGGACTTGTTCAACCGCGAGATCGTCGCCTACGCCATGAGCCGCAGAGCCGACAGCGAAATGGTGAAGGAAATGCTCGAAAAAAAGCCGCACCCTGTCTGACTGATAAAGGAACGATGCTTCATTCGGACCAAGGTGTGCTGTACCGTACGGCGGGGGTATAGGGAATTGCTTGCGGAGCATTCCATGGTTCAAAGCATGTCGCGAAAGGCGAACTGTTGGGACAATGCGCCGATGGAAAGCTTCTTTGCGGTGTTGAAGACGGAGTGTTTCTATAACGCAGGTGAATTGACGGTAGATGAATTGATGAAGCAGATAGATGACTATATGGATTACTACAACCGGGAGCGTTGCAGTTTGAAATTGAAAAAGCTGAGTCCTGTCGCATACAGAACCCAGCTTGCACAGAGTGCCTGAATAGGCTTTTTATGAGTGTCCAAGATTTGGGGGCCAGTTCAAATATTCAGACGACCTTGACCGTAAAGAACGATATCAACAAAAATACGCCCATGCCCCCATTTAAACGGCGGCACATCTTTTTGCAACCAACCAAACAGACCGCCCCAAAAGGAAAAACAGATGAAAACCATCCGCATCAAAATCTGCGGCATCACCCGCCCCGAAGACGCCCGAAAAAGCCGCCGAGCTGGGCGTCGATGCCATCGGTTTGGTTTTTACGCCGCCAGCAAACGCGCCGTCACGCCCGAACAGGCATCATAGCAGCCCTTCCCCTTTCGTCTCCGTCGTTGCCTTTATTCGTCAATGAAACAGCGGAAACCATCCGCGGAACCCTCCGCAAGTCGCCCATCGACATCATCCAATTTCACGGCGACGAAGACGATGAATTTTGCCGTCAGTTTGACCGCCCTATCTCAAAAGCCATACGCATCCAATCTACTTCAGACATCGAAGCTGCATAAACCCGATTCCCCAACGCCCGCGCCCTATTGTTTGATGCCTCACCATCCCAACGAATACGGCGGCACAGGTCTGAGCTTCGACTGGACGCTGCTGCCGGACAATCTGACCAAACCTTGGATTCTGGCAGGCGGCTTAACTCCGCAAAATATCGCAGCAGCCATCCAAACCAGCAATGCGGTGGCAGTCGATGTTTCAGGTGGCGTGGAAAGTGCCGGCGGCATCAAAGACGAAGCCAAAATGGCTGCCTTCATCCAAGCCGTCCGCGCCATTCGGTAAACCTTTTGGTCACAAAAACCGCTGACGCATTTATACCGCTTATAGTGGATTAAATTTAAATCAGGACAAGGCGACGAAGCCGCAGGCAGTACAGATAGTACGGCGAGGCAACGCCGTACTGGTTTAAAGTTAATCCACTATAATATGGGAAACAGGTATCCTGTATCTTATACAACACACAACTTACCCATTGATTTATATAAATTTTAAGAAAAATAAGGCGATTACCTGACATTTGGCAAACAGACAATCTGCCGTTTTCTCAAAAATAGAAAAATTTTTTTGCATATAAAAATTTGACAAAACGATGCCTTTCGTAGATAATAACGCCCGTTGAGTTGCTTGATGCAGCTTGATTTTTCTCCTCTATTTCTCCTTTGTAGACTTGGCGCATATCCCAAACGATATGCGCATTTTTATCTTGATTTTTCCAAGTTTAAAAATAAAATCAAATAAAACAAGATATTCCCATCTACTTCAATTCTCACGCATACAAAAAAATCCATCTTTAAAAACGTATCATCCCCAATAAAAAATCAACAAACGAAAACACGTTTATGAATCCCTACCAAAGCGGAAATCATGACCGCAAAGCTTATCCCTCTTTTTCCCTCCTCCGTTGATTTGATAGTGGATTAACTTTAAACCAGTACGGCGTTGCCTCGCCTTAGCTCAAAGAGAACGATTCTCTAGGTGCTGAAGCACCAAGTGAATCGGTTCCGTACTATCTGTACTGTCTGCGGTTTCGTCGCCTTGTCCTGATTTAAATTTAATCCACTAGAATGCCGATAAAAAGGTCGTCTGAAACAGAAAATCCGTTTTCAGACGACCTTTTTAAAATCATTCGGTATTATTCAGCGTTGTTTTGTACCACTTCTTCAGTTTCGGTGGCTGCGCCGACTTGTTCGGCTTCTACTGCCTCAGTTTTTCGCTGCCTGTTTGGCCGCTTGGCGCTCGGCTTGTTCTGCCAAAGCCTGCTGGACAAACGGATGCTGTTGGGCGATGGCTTGTTCTTCCGCGCTGACTTCGCCTTTGAAGCGGTTATTCAAATCAAAACGTTTTCCACCGCGCGCCAATGCTTTTGAGGTAGCGGGGCGGCGGCAATGGTTGGCGAGGACGCGGGCGATCAGTGCAGGATCGTATTGGGGCAGCGCGGCAACAAGGTCTTGGTCGATGCCGACGGCCAGCGGTTTGAATCGTTTGAAGACGTCGTATTTGCCGTAGATATGGTCGGCAATCATGTCGGTCTGTTTTTTTCTTGCTCATGGTTTTGGACGGCGGATTTCAAAGCTGCGCCCAAAGCGGTTTCTTGTGTCATGTCGTTTGTATTCCTCTAAAATAAAGCCGTGCGTTTCGCTATGGCACGGTAATGGCGGTATTTTAGTATAAAAGCCTGTGTTTTGGCTAAGTTTTTTTGCGAATGTTCGATTGTAAATGTTTATGTTGCGGTCAAGCCGGCACACTTATCTCAATAGGTGTTGAGAAAGGTCGTCTGAAAATGTTCGGCACAATCCGTCATGTTTGTTTTTCAGACGACCTCTTTAGATTTTATCTTCACTACTTGGTAATGTCTGGCGTATCGACGGCTGACGTCGGCATTTTGCGCGCGATGGCGCAGGGCGTGGTCGATAAGCACGAGCGCGAGCATGGCTTCAGCGATGGGGGCGGCGCGCAGGCCGACGCAGGGGTCGTGTCTACCGTGGGTGGCGAGTTCGACGGGGTTGCCGTTGATGTCGATGCTGCGGCGCGGGGTGGCGATGGAACTGGTGGGTTTGATGGCGATGTTGACGTGGATGTCTTGTCCGGTGCTGATGCCGCCGAGGATGCCGCCGGAGTGGTTGGACAGGAAGCCTTGCGGGTGAGTTCATCGCCGTGTTCGCTGCCGCGTTGGACGATGCTGCCGAAGCCCGCGCCGATTTCCACGCCTTTGACGGCGTTGATGCCCATCATGGCGTAGGCGATTTCGGCATCGAGGCGGTCGAAAACGGGTTCGCCCAAGCCCACGGGGACGTTGGCCGCTTCGATATGCAGTTTCGCGCCGACGGAATCCAACGATTTGCGCACGCTGTCCATATAGTTTTCCAGCTCGGCGATTTGGCTTTGGTTGGCGGCGAAGAAAGGATTTTGGGAAATGTGTTCGTAACCTTCAAACTGAATTTCTTTTTTTCGCCGACTTGGGTCACGTAGGCGGTGATTTCTGTGCCGAATTTTTTTCTTTCAGCCATTTTTGGCAACGGCTCGCGGCAACGCGGGCGGCGGTTTCGCGGGCGGAGCTTCTGCCGCCGCCGCGGTAGTCGCGCGTGCCGTATTTGTGCCAGTAGGTATAGTCGGCGTGGCCGGGACGGAAGCTGGTGGCGATGTTGCCGTAGTCTTTACTGCGCTGGTCGGTATTGCGGATTAAGAGGGCGATGGGTGTGCCGGTGGTTTTGCCTTCGAAGACGCCGGAGAGGATTTCGACTTGGTCGGCTTCGCGGCGTTGGTAACGTGGCGGCTGGTGCCGGGTTTGCGCCGGTCGAGGTCGGCTTGGATGTCTGATTCGGTCAATGCCAGTCCGGGCGGGCAGCCGTCGATGATACAGCCCAAACCTGCGCCGTGGCTTTTCGCCGAAGGTGGTAACGGTGAAGAGTTGTCCGAAAGTGTTGCCTGCCATGTTTCCCTCTATCGGTCATTTGCTGAAAGATGACGGATTTTAGCATACAAAGGTCGTCTGAAACGCTTTCGGCGGGCGAATCCTGCCTGCGGCACACCTTCTTTTATCGAATCAAATCCCCAGCAAATTTGCCTATGGTCAGGCACAGCAACACCATAAATCCGTAACGCAGAAACTTGGTTCCGCCGCGTATCGCCAATTTCGCGCCGACCACGCCGCCGCACAAATTCGCCAGCGCAAGCGGGATTGCCCACGCCCAAACGACATGTCCTTGCGGGATAAAAAATGTCAGCGCGGCGAGATTTGTGGTCGAGTTGATGACTTTGCCCGATGCGTTTGCCGTCAAAAAATCGTAACCGTAAAAACGGACGAACACGAAAGCCAAAAGGCTGCCTGTCCCCGGCCCGAAAATCCCGTCGTAAAAGCCGATTAATGCGCCGAAAAACAAGCCCCACAAGGTTTCGCAGCGCGTCAGCTTTTCGGTGCGCACTGTTTGTCCCAAATCTTTTTTGATAAAGGTATAAACACACATGGCAATCACGATGACCAGCATCGCCGGTTTCATATATTGCACAGGGAAAAAGACCACGGCTTTCGCGCCCAGATGGGAAGCGGCAAACGCCAGCACGGCTGCGGGCAGCAGCATTTTCCACGGTACGGGATTCTGCGCAGATATTGCCCCGTGGCGGTAACCGTCCCGCAGCAGGGAGGCAAACTTATTCACGCCCATCACCGAAGCAACAGGTGTGGAAGTTGGCAGCAAGTTAAACAGCCCGGTATTTGCAACAACCCGCCGCCGCCGACCGCCGCGTCCATCAGTCCGGCGCAAAAATCCGGTGAGCAGTAAGAGGTAGAAAAAGGAATCTACGGGCATAGTCCCTCCTTGAAAAGCTGCCTTTATCGGTGTCGAGCGATTGTGGCGGGAATGCTATCTGGAACAGGCGGTATTTTTAACTGAAAACCAACCTGCGCCCGTATTGCCGCCTATCCCGTTTCAGACGACCTTTTCTTTTTAGATTCAGTGACTCACATTGCGGAAGAGGCGTTCCTCCATTAGAATCCGCCCTTCCTTGTTTTTCCCCGCCTATTAAGGTACTGCGACTACGGACAAAACCGTTTTCAGACGACCTGTTTGACCCGATGCCGCAAAAAGTGCAATGCCATTGCCTGCTGACTGACTTTTCTTTTTCAGTCGCTTTAAAGCTATAGTGGGTTAACGTAAAACAAGGGCGGCTTTGCGTTGCCCCTGCCCTGCGTTTTATCCATCTGCCTAAACGATGCGTTTCAGCTCAGTTGAAAAGAAACTCCGCAATGAAAGAATTAGACAAAACCGACCTGAAAATCCTGAAAATCCTTCAGCAAAATGCCCTGCACACCCATGACGGAGTTGGCAGAAAAAGTCGGATTATCCACCACTCCGTTACCGAACGCGTCCGCCGCCTTGAGCGCGACAATTTCATTACGGCTATCATGCCCGCCTCAACCCGCACCAACTCGGGCAAAAGCCTGCTGGTCTTTGTCGAGCTGAAGCTGCGTTCCAAATCGGGCAATATTTTTTTGAAGATTTCCGCCGCGAAATCATGCGGATTCCGCAAATTTTTGGAATGCCACCTCGTATCCGGCGAATACGATTACCCTGATCAAAAGTCCGCCCGCCCAATATGGCGGCTTATCGGGATATGTTGGGCAATATCCTGCTGCACCTGCCTGCGGCAGCGGAAAGCCGCAGCTATGTCGTTATGGAAGAGGTCAAAGAAAACGGCAGTGTTAGATTTAGAGTGATTTAACTATCATTAAAAAAGGTCGTCTGAAAGTTTATAACGTTCAGACGACCTTTTTCAAAATATAGTGGATTAAATTTAAATCAGGACAAGGCGATGAAGCCACAGACAGTACAGATAGTACGGCAAGGCGAGGCAACGCCGTACTGGTTTTAAAATTAATCCACTATACCTTTTATACCCACGATAGAAACACTATCAACCAAGATGCCTTGACAGCTTCAACCCCATCCCTTCCCCATCAAATCCAAGCATTTCCCTACCAAACCCACAAACAAAAATGCACACATTCAATTGAATGTGTGCCAAAGTCTACAAAGGAGAAATAGAGGAGAAATAGAGGAGAAACTATTAACTGACTACTCGAACCAGCTAACGAATCGGATTATCCATGAAAATAAAATTTTAGGCAAGTATTTTTCTTGTAAAGTTTCTAAATTAATTCATTGTAATATTTGAGCTGTAACTCTATTTCATCACTCTTAGCCTACCGTATCCCAATAAAATAAAAACCACCCACCGCAAACCGAATACCAAACCAGCATCAGCAGCTTCCAAACCTGCCCACCGAATCAATGTTAAAAATACGCGTCCCTGTCATTCACGAGCAAAAACACATCATGACCGCCGCCATCGAACACGTCCAAGCCGCCGCCTTTGATTTGGACGGCATTATGCGATTCCGTCCCCGACCTTGCCGCCGCAGCCGAAGCCATGCGCGAATATCTCGGCATGGAGCCGCTGCCCGCCAAAACAGTAGAAAGTTACGTCGGCGACGGCATCGGCAAACTCGTTCACCGCGTCATCACCAACGACCGCGATCAAGAAGCCGCGCCCGATTTGTGGGAAAAAGGTTTCGTGTTCTACATGAAATACTACCGCGACCACTTGAGCGACTTCACCCGCCCCTACCCTGAAACCGAAGCCGGGCTGGCATTGCTCAAATCACTGGGCATCCCGCTGGTGGTCATCACCAACAAAAACGAAATCCTCGCCGTCGAACTCTTAAAACAGCTCGGACTCGCTGACTACTTCAGCCTGATTCTCGGCGGCGACAGCCTGCCCGAAAAGAAACCCAGCCCGCTGCCGCTGCAACACGCCGCCGAAGTCTTGGGCATCGATCCCGCCAATATGATCATGGTCGGCGACTCCCGCAACGACATCATCGCCGCCAAAGCCGCAGGCTGCCTCAGCGTCGGCGTCACCTTCGGCTACGGCGACATGACTTTATTGTCGCAAGACAAAGCGACCCAACCCGATTGGATTATCGGCTCGCTACCCGAAATTTATGAAAACCTGCGACCGAAAAAAAGCAGAAGACGACGAGTAATCAGTATCCTTGTTTTCAGACGACCTTTATTCCGGCTTCAAAAGGTCGTCTGAAAATAAAAAGCAGTGGAAATAATTCGTCATTCCCGCGCAGGCAGCAATCCAGACCTTGATTTTTCAGAATTGTTTAAAAGTTTCATTAATTTCAAATCACTGGATTCCCGCCTACGCGGGAATGACGGAATGAAAGTTGCTTATCTCCTCTATCCTACGATACACAAGTCAGATTCAAGAATCTGACCTACGAATCGACCTTTTCAGACGACCTCTGCATGAAACCCCAAAAATCCCTGCGCGCCCGCGCGATGGACATTCTTTCCCGACAGGAAATCAGCCGCGTCGGGCTTAAGCGCAAGCTCGCCCCGTATGCCGAAAGCGAAGAAGAATTGGAAAACGTGTTGGATGAATTTGCCGGACGCAACTGGCAATCCGACCAACGCTACGCCGAAGCCTACATCCACAGCAAAGCCGCCAACACGGTTCCCTGCGTCTGAAACAGGCATTGGCGCAGCAAGGCATAGACGAAACCGTCAGCCGCGAATTCATGCCCGACAAAGCGAGCGAACTGCAAACCGCAGTCGCCGTGCTGCGCAAAAATTCAAACAGCCTGCCGCCGATTTGAAAGACAAGCAAAAACAAGCGCGCTTCCTCGCCTATCGCGGATTCGATATGGACACCATCCACGCCGCGCTCAAAAGCAGTTGGGACGGAGACGATGTTTTTGAATACGGAGAAAATTAAACCGCCCTGCTTGAATCTTCCTGTCCATCGGCGTACCCTTACGCTTTTGCCACCCATTCACAACAGAGATGACCATGTCCGAAGAACAACGCAACGCCCCTAATCCGCTTTTTGGAAGACGAACGCAAAAACCCTGTTTACCGACTCGGTCGGGCTGTCGCCGGTTATGGTTATCGTATGGGCGGGCGTATTGATTTTGGTGTTTATTTAGTATTCCGTTTTGGTTAAACTAAATTTCTCGCACGCCCTCCATCCCATTTTTCTACAACCGTTTGCACTTTGCAGAAGGTCGTCTGAAAAATCAAATATCGATTTTTCAGACGACCTTTTCCAATTTATCAAAAACACATTTGAGTTCAGATCAGGCAACACCATACCGGTTGAAAGCCGTTCACGATAAATTATCTATCCGCTCAAATCACAGGCATTCAAAACCAACCGGCAACAGCATGAAACAGATAAGTCATACCGCTCCACGCCCATTTGCTTACTGCAACCGTTATCCAGCCCATCAACACCAGCACAATCAAAACCGAAAAATCAGGTATAGCAGATAAAACCAAGCCGCAACAGGTTTGCGCCAAAAATCTGATTGCTGCTGTTTCTTCTCCAAAGCCGCGTGCATAAACGGTCGCTCCAAATGCAGGTCACAATCCACGCCATACTCGCTGCGCACATACTCATTGATGACTTTCAAAGTACGGCGGCTCGGTTGCAAGAAAATATCGATAAGCGTACCGACGACAGGAATCATGCCGAGCAACATATCCGCAAAAAGCAAGATATACGGCAGGACGCATTTTATGATCCGGCACGCCCAACTCCCGCCCCATGCGAAAAGCCTTCATCGTCAAAAAAAGCCCGGCAATATCCCCGACAAAAGGAATCAGCGACAATATGGCATCAATGCCGATTCCTTGTTTGGTAAAAAGGAATGCAAAAACAAACTATCCATAGTATTGGCATATTGGCTAACTCACGCTCACGTCGGATGATTTCCTGACGCTCATAAGGTATAGGTGTGTGCTTCATCATGTTTTTATTGTAGTGGTTTAACAAAATTTAGAGCGTACAACGTCGCATGACCATTTACGGTCATTCTCTATAAAAGCTAATTGCAGTATGGCCGTTTGTGACGCAAGGTCGTCTGAAAAAGCATTTGAGTATTTTTCATTTCATCAAAGTAGCGCTTTCAGACGACCTTTTGAACGCGGTCAAACTACTTTTAACACGCCTTGGTTTCTTTACTTCGGCAGCCCGGTATTCGGATCCAATCCCGCCTGCTGTGCCAATCTGCGCGACCAGTTCATCGGATGGTTTGCGGGCCGGACCTTCTACAAAACGTTGGATGGCGATTTTTACCGTCCCAACTCGGCAGTTTTGCGGGGGCAGCGGGACAATTTCGTCTAGATCGTGAACGTTGAGCTCGGGTTTGAGATGTGCATGACGGTTTAGATAATCAAAAATAATTTTGTACCGACGCGAACGTTCCTTATCTTCAGGAATCCCCCATTGTTTATGATGACTATTAGGGGTTTTCACTATAAAAACTTTTCTTAACACATGAGCAGAAGTTTCATTACCCGCTTTTTGTTCCTTGATGGGCATAAAACAAAGCCTGTTGATAGTTTTTCGTATCGTTTTTGCCACGCAGTTGCCTCCAAGGCAGCATTGGCATCGGGATATACCTGCTCGGTAGCACAAGCCTGCATCTTATTGGCTATTTCCACTCTAGCAAAATGGCTTGACTCATCTTGTATATTTATTAACAGCTCACCTACTTCATACTGTGCCTTGGCATTCCCCAAATCTGCGGCTTTACGCAGATAAATAATCGAATCGTCTGCACCATGTTTGGGACCATAACCGACATCAATATAAAGCGACCACCAATAATGTGCGCTGGCAGGCAGGATTTTCATCAACTTTTTCGTTCCAGTAAATACCTTCGCCACGACGTTCGCGGGTTTCGAGATTAATGTCTTTGCTCTTTAACAAGATTTCCTGCAAGGTCAGGTTTGCCTGCCAATGTCCGTTGGCTGCGGCAATACGGTAATACGGCAAATAACGGTCGAGCACTCCAGGTTTGGGCAGCCAACGGTTTTTAAAATCGTGGTAAAGGGCGTATCGGTATAGTTGATCTGCTTCCTGTGGCAGGACGGGAACTGTTCTTTAACACAAGTAAATTCTAAGTTCTTGAGTTTGGAATGTTTGTAAGAAGATGAACCCAAAACTTGCTTGCCCACGTCTGTTTGGGGATTTCTGACAATATCCATCGCAGACCTTGCTAGTTCCCTACCGACATCACATGCAGAAAGCAATGGTACGCTCACCAATATAGTAGATAAAAAGGGACGGTATATGTTTGGTTTTTCATTGTTTTTATTGAAATCGTATGTATTTGGTTCAAGTCGAATGGGAAACAATCCCAAAGTTGGTGTTTAGATGAAGGTCGTCTGAAAGTACGGTTTCAACAAGTTTGAAACTCAACTATTGAAAACCATGTTTCAGACGACCTTCAGGCTTTATCCCTGTCAGCCTCTTTTATTTACTTGGGCAGCCCGGTATTCGGATCCAATCCTGCCTGCTGTGCCAAGCTGCGCACCAGTTCATCGGATGGTTTTGCCGGAGCAGGACCTTCTACAAAACGTTGGATGGCAATCTTACCATCCCAACTCGGCAGTTTCTGCCGGGGGTAATGGGACAATTTCGTCTGAATCGTGAACGTTGAGTTCGGGTTTGAGATGTGCATGAGTTACAAGAAATTCACGAATAATTTTATATCGGCGTGAACGTTCTTTATCTTCAGGAATATCCCATTGTTTATAACGACTTTTAAGATTATCACTATAAAAAGCCATTCTAGTTATATGCGCTGAAGAAGTTTCCCCTGCCTTAGCTCCCTGATGTGCATAAAACACCGCTTTGTTATATGCCCCATGAACAGAAAATGCCGCAGTCATTGATTTGGCCGCATTTGCATCAGGATATATTTGCTCTGCTGCACATTGATGCATAGCATCACTAATTTTCAGTCTATACTGTTTACTTTCTTTATCCACAACTTTCATCAACAATTCACCTACCTCGTACTGCGCCTTGGCATTCCCCCAAATCTGCAGCCTTGCGTAAATAAATTATTGCATCATCAGGGTCATGTTTGGGACCGTAACCGACATCAATATAAAGCGACCACCAATAATGATGCGCTGGCGGGTAGGATTTTCATTAGCTTCTCGTTCAATAAATACCCTCACCACGACGTTCGCGGGTTTCGATATTGATGTCTTTACTTTTCAGCAAGATTTCCTGCAAAGTCAGGTTTGCCTGCCAATGTCCGTTAGCGGCGGCAATACGGTAATACGGCAGATAACGGTCAAGTACGCCCGGTTTAGGCAGCCAACGGTTTTTAAAAATCGTGGTAAAGGGCGTAGCGATATAGTTGATCTGCTTCCTGTGGCAAAGAAGGAAACTGTTCTTTGACACAGGTAAATTCTAAGTTCTTGAGTTTGGAATGTTTTGTAAGAAGATGAACCCAAAACTTGCTTGCCCACGTCTGTTTGAGGATTTCTGACAATATCCATCGCAGACCTTGCCAGTTCCCTACCGACATCGCATGCGGTAAGCAATGGCATACTCACCAATATAGTAGATAAAAGTGACGATATATGTTTGTTCTTCATTGTTTTTATTGAAATAGCGTGTGTTTGGTTCAAATCATATGGGAGACAATTCCAACGTTGGTATTCAAAGGTCGTCTGAAAAACTTTCAGACGACCTTGATAGATGTTCAGCTTCAACCCTAATCTACGATTGCTAGTCCTGCAAACAAAAGGGAAAGGATAAGTTGAGTTTCAGACAATCTGATGATATTTAATCAATAACATCATTATTATATTCTAAACGGCATGTTTGTTTTTCTTTATCTCCATCAAACCAGAAAACGAAAATAATAGGGAGAATAATCTGGAGCATTACCTAATTCATATTCTGGATTAGGGCTTTCAAAAAGGTAATTTGGAATATTTTTAAATACCTCAATATGGGCAGAAGAACCATCTAATAATTTAATCTCAAACAATTTATTATCAGAAGAAACATAAACTGCACCAACTTTTTTTCATTGAGATAGGATTCTTACTTTTACTACTTAATGAATATGCATTTAATACTAGATATTCTGATTTCAAATCTTGAATATTCATATTTTTGACTTAATGAGCTGCTGAATTTCTTTGTATGTATCTTTCCAATACTCCAGTTCGTGTATATATCCATCAGATATACTTCTGAATTGAATAGATGTCCTATCTGTAGGATACGTAAACATCTTTAACTCTTTTACCTTTTTCATCTTTACATTCAATCCACTCTGCATCCGTAGCATTTAGTAAGTCTAGAATACGATCCTGAGCGAAAATCTGAAAAGAATATTTTTCACTTTTTGTTACTTTATTGATTGGAATTAATAGATTAGTATCAGGCATCTGTTGTCTGTTTTTCTAAAACGGTATCAGTACGTTTCTCCTGCGCTCGGTTCTTTTTGCCCATCATGTTCGGACTGAGTGCAAGCAATACAAAAATAAAAAAACAACAAGATAATATGATTTGTTTTAATTCTCATAATATCTCCCCTTTGGAATATGTCAGCGACCCGTTACAGACCAATGAGGATCATCCCTCCTGGTTTACTTGCTTTGGTATCAAAATGAAAAACTTTGTAGGTTTTACCTACTTCGATCATGTCTCTTTTTGATTTAATTACTACTGGTTGACCTGAAGCATTTTTAACCGTTTTACCGATTCCAAACCAAGGAGACAGGGTCATATCTATTGCCAGTCCTTTCTGATGATTGGAACTAAAAGGGCTTTGCGACCTTATTCTTTAGCCTGTAAGCTGCTTTTCATTTTTTGTGCATTGGCACGGGCCAGTCGAATATTGCCGCCACATGTCCAATCAATATTAACATCTTCAGCATTGGCTGCCTGTTTATAGTCCTTAAAACGAGGAATTTTCATTGGATCGGCCCCTACCAAGAGAAATTGCATTAGCATAATACATAAGATAAGACCGCTGTGGCGGACGCATGACCGAATTGATACTGACTGAAACTCCAGCCTCTTTCAATGCCGCCAAGAATAACTTAACGTTAGATTTAAAGGGCTCCCTTAAATCTTCAAATCTCGCATTATCTGGGAATTTTTTAACCCATTCTACCCCACTTGGTAATTGACCTTCTCTTTGCTTTTTATCAGCTTCAGATTTTTCTCATTCCCTACCACAGTTAACGGTTTCCCGTTCTTCTCAGTATGAGTATTCATCTGCTTGATCGGTTCAGATTGTCTGGGCTTTTCTGGCTGCTTGGATGCCTGTTTGTCTGTCTGTTTGTCTGTCTGTTTGGATGGCTGCTTATGCGGTTTGTTTTGTGCAGTATTATTTTTTGGCTTCAATACTTGTTCTACAACACTCGAAGCAGCCTGTGTTACCATTTCTGCCACTGCTGTTATTGAATTTGTTCCTAAAGCACCCTGTGCATTTTGTATTGCTTTCTGATTAACAGTAATCTGCCTAATCGAGACAGATTGCAGACATCGTAAGTGTAAAAGTGGTTTACCTTTATTTCCAAAACCCATATACGAAACCGACTAAGGCCTTTACTTTTTAAACGGCCTTCATGATCAGTTTTTGCTTTTTCTCTTTGCCTATAAAATATACTGAATTCTGTATTGAAACAGCTTTTCCCTTTGGTATCTACAACTGTAATTGTAAACGTGTGTACAGGAAGCGAAACCTTCACTACTGTATCACGTAGACTTTCCGTAACTGTAAATGACTTGATCGGCTGGAGATTACCTTCTCCTGCCATACAAACCTGAATAGTTTGTCCTATTTCCGCAATAATATTTTCTTTAACTCCTTCTGTATTTGTAATGTGTTGTTTGGGCTTCCCTTTGTACACCAAAGTGAATTTCACATTACTTATTGGTTTTTGTTATCTCCTTCTAAAAAGGCTGAGATGGAAGTTGACATCTTTAGACGCATTATTTTCCGCATCTGAAGAAGGCTGTTGTGGCTGCTGTTCCATTTCATCTTGTTTTTTAGGCTCGGGAGTGCCTTTTGCAGCCAATGGTGCAGAAACTTTCATATCTGAAGCTATGATCTTATATGGCTGTACCTGATCCGCTTTTTGAGAAATTGTCTCACTTTTGCGACCATCAATTTCTAAAATGATTTCAGCGCCGGGATGTCTGACTATAACGGGCAGCTCCCCATCTTTATCAGTTTTATGGGTAACTTCAAATTTGCTATTTAAATGCTTTTCCATTATAGGAAGAAAAATTTTAACCGTCTTATCTTTTAGAACGAGGACCATCAGCATCTTGCAGTTTTTACCCGGATTTTACGTTTTAACAGGTTTCCAAGTCGTAACCAGCAAATAAATCGAGATATTCGCTGATATGTGTTTTGTTACCATCAAACTCGCTGTGTCGTTTTCCTGTTTTTTTATCAATTTTTGTAATTTCCAGGCATATCTAAAAAGATGCTAAACCACCAGAGCCAACTAGATGGCAGCCGGCAATACAACCTGATTCGGTAATTTCTATCCCTTAACAATTTTTCCATAATACTCATTAAACCCCCCATACTCGTAATCTTTTTACACCATAAATCGATAGTTAAATTGATTGCTGCTATTTGAATTTCACGAGATGACCTAAATGCTTCTTCTGATACTGCTCCATTTTTCCTGTCCAGCTCCCTCTTCTGTATTATAACCTATATCAATTAGAGCCTTTTTCCATACTGGAACAAACCAATATATCCTCGTTTATTAATTTTATGAATAGCTTCTCTGTTTGCTAAATCATTCTGATTTAAATCAGCAGAACTTTCGCGCCTGGCTAACGCATAGATAAAACCTTTTCTATCAGAAGGATAGGATATGTCATATACAGCCTTATTTTTTTCTCATAATTAATTTCCTAAATAAGCATTCTTAATAATAAATTTAATATTTCCCTAAAACAGTATTTTTTTAAGTATATTAATTTCCGAATTGGTTGTAATCTTCCAATAAATTATCCTCGACGACTTCTTCTGTCTCAGATATTTCTTCACAATCATGATCTTCTTCATCACAGGCACAACAGTGATCTTCATGTTCTGTCTCATTATCTGGGATTAGTCTTCATTTTTGCTCTTTGGTCAGCTTACCTATCACAGAAATTTCGATTTCATCTTTCGAATCCCCATAAAATCTTGATGTTCTACCTTTTTCATCAAGCACTTCAATCCGCTCGGAATTTTGACTTCTATTAATGACTTGATAACTAATGCCTGCAGTTAAAAATCTGGCGTAAATATGCTACTAAAATCAAAACGTCTACTAAACAAACCAGTCTGAGGAAGCAATGGCATTCGTGTATTTATACCATTCGGCCCCGTCACCTCCATCGGCGCCTTCACCCGCACCAACTTCGGACTCCCGATCTCAACTTCCCCGTTACTCAGCTTGATATACGCCCCTTTGCAGGTAATCAGAATCTCTTCCTTCGCCGCAATGGTGATTTTTCCTGCGCTACTGGTTAACGTTGCGTCCTTCAGCGCATTCAACTGCAGCTCGTCATTCTGTGCCTGCACTTCCACTTTGCCCTGATTGGCCTGCACCTTGATGCCGCTGCTTTGCGCAAACAGGTTGAGGCTTTCTGCCGCATGGGCGGTCAGGCTTTGACCAGCGGTGATGTCGGTATGGTTGCCGCTGACGAGATGGATGTTTTCATTGGCGGTGTGCAGTTGGCTTTGCTGGGTTGCGGTGGCGATGCCGGCGGGGGCGGTTTGGATCAAACCGGCCTCTTTCAGGTCTTTGAGGGCGTCTTTCAGACGACCCCTTTGGGTTTCTTCATCGGTGTGGTGGTTGTTGGCGGTTTGGGCGGCTTTGTTCAGGCTTTTGGCGAGGGAAAGAGCCTGTTCGAGTTGGGAAATGGCATCGTCCATATCCAGCACTTTGCCGTTGGCGTCTTGGTTTTTGTGCGCTGACGAGTATGCCTTTTCCCCGCCCGTACGGCGCCCCAGCCGTCGGTTCTGAGTTCGAAAGCCTTCGCCGTTTTCTCCACGTTTTTCTCTACCGCTGTCGACGATGTGGCCGAGGTTGAGTTGGGATTTTTGTAGTCGGTGGCGAGTTTGATGTGTTCCTGACCTTTTTGGTCTTCCATCCTGAGTTTGTTGTTCGCCCAGGTACGGATGACGTTCCTTGTGTTCCAATCGGCAGGGAATGTGGTCGGGATGGGCGCTGTCGTCGCATGACGCCGGAGATATACGGACGGTCGGGGTTGCCTTGGACAAAGGACAGCATCACTTCGGTGCCTTCGTGTAAGGGGAAGTGGATGCCGTATTCGGGACCCGGCATAGGGTTTGGCCAGTCGGACGGGACGGCTTTCGCCGCCGGGACTCCATTCGTCCAAATCAAACGGTAGTTTGACGCGGTAGCGCCCCATGTCGTCGATGTAGGCGTAGGTGCAGTTCTCTGCCGCGGTCACCCGTGCGGGCAGTGTGCCGGCGATATGGGGGCGCGGGTGGTGCGTTCGGGACGGAAGGCGAGTTGGGCGGGTATGGCGGTAAAGGTGTGGGTATAGGCGGTATCGCGGCTGCCGCTGTGTTCCATGCTGAGTACCAGCCAGCCGTCGGGGGCTTCGGGAAGGCGGTATCGGTTTGGAACACTTTCATCGGTGCCATGGAGACGACGTTGCCGCTGCCGTTGGCGACGGTTTGGCGGCAGAGGACGGCTTCGTTCAGCAGGGTCGTCTGAACTTTGGCTTCGTCGGGGGTTTTTGGGATGGAGGCCCCAGTTTTGCTGTTTGCCCAATAAGACGGTATTGTCAGCCGATTCTTCGGACTGTTTGTTGTCGGTTTCGGCAAAGAGGTCGGTATCGGCGCTGCGGTAGTTGTAGTCGGCACTGCGTATGCCTTCGACGATGGGGTTGTGGCGGATGCTGAGGTTGAAGAGTGCTTCGGTACCGACGCTTTCCAGTCCGGCATGGGGGCGGTAGGAAACGGGCAGGCTTTGGTCGCGGAAGTAGTGTTCGGGACTGTCGCCGAAGACGACCACGTCGCCGTGTTGTCCATGCTGTTCGAAGGCATACCAAATGCCTTCTTCCTCACACAGACGGTTGATAAAGGCGAAGTCGCTTTCGAGATACTGGGTCACATACTCGCGGACGGTGTAGCTGCGGCTTTTTTGGAAACGGTAGTCGACACCGGAGAAGCCGTGATGCTAAAGACGGCGGCAACGATGTCGGGGACGGTTTGGTTTTGAAACAGTCGGGAGGATTGGAAATGTTTTAAAGCCGCGAAACGCGGCTCTAAAAACAAAGCGGTAAACGGTTTCATCCTTGGATACGGACAGCTTCTCGCATGAAGTAATAATGCCCTGCCATTGTTTCGCCGGAGATTCGTCCGAACCGGCTGAAAAGGCGGCGGCGACTTCGGACAATACGGCCTCCTGCGGACGGATTTCAAACGCTGCGCGCTGGTTGAGGTAGGAAGACAGCGGCAGGGAGGAATCGGTAGAGGTGGCGGTGATTTCGACGCGGTAGGCGGTGTTGGCGGCTTCGGAGGCGGTGAAGGATTTGACGGAGAGGGACGGGGAGAACCGGGAGAAGGTGAGGTGGTAGGATTGGCGGGCAGTCATGATAACACTAGGATGAATTTATGATGAACGCCGAGAATATACCATAACCATAATGACAAATATATTTGTTAAGATGAGATGGCATAAATTTCACCTAAACGGCAAGAAAAATACCATGCCGTTAAATTCCCTCCATGTATACACGTATACATGTATACAGTTATAATTCAAAGCTGTACTGATCTCAGACCCATTCCATGAAAAAAATCCTCGTTACCGGCGGCGCTGGCTTTATCGGCTCGGCAGTTGTCCGCCACATCATCCAAAATACCCAAGATTCTGTCATCAATCTCGACAAATTAACTTACGCGGGCAATCTAGAATCACTGACCGACGTAGCCGAAAGTCCCCGTTACGCTTTTTGAGCAAGTGGACATTTGCAATCGTGCCGAACTTGACCGTGTGTTTGCACAACACCAGCCCGATGCCGTCATGCACTTGGCAGCGGAAAGCCATGTTGACCGCTCTATCGATTCAGCAGGGCGAGTTTATCCAAACCAACATCGTCGGCACGTTCAACCTGCTGGAAGCTGCGCGCGCCTATTGGCAGCAGATGTCGTCTGAAAAACAGACAGCGTTCCGTTTCCATCACATTTCCACCGACGAAGTCTATGGTGATTTGCATAGCACGGACGATTTGTTTACCGAAACTACGCCCTACGCCCCGTCCAGCCCCTATTCGCTTCCAGGCTTCCAGCGACCACCTCGTGCGTGCATGGCTGCGCACTTACGGCCTGCCGACCATCGTAACCAACTGTTCGAACAACTACGGTCCGTATCACTTCCCTGAAAAAAACTCATTCCATTGATGATTCTGAACGCGCTCGACGGCAAACCGCTGCCCGTGTACGGCGACGGGATGCAAATCCGCGACTGGCTGTTTGTCGAAGACCACGCCCGCGCGCTGTATCAGGTTGTTACCGAAGGCGTCGTCGGCGAAACCTACAATATCGGCGGACACAATGAAAAAGCCAATATCGAAGTGGTCAAAACCATCTGCGCACTGCTGGAAGAACTCGTTCCCTGAAAAACCTGCCGGCGTGGCGCGTTACAAAGATTTGATTACCTTCGTGCAAGACCGCCCGGCCATGACGTGCGCTACGCCATCGATGCCGCCAAAATCGGCGGGGAACTGGGCTGGAAACCGCAGGAAACGTTCGAATCCGGCATCCGCAAAACGGTGCAATGGTATTTGGACAACAAAACCTGGTGGCAAAATGTACTGAGCGGCAGCTACCGTTTGGAACGCTTAGGAACAGGAAAATAAGTTTTCAGACGACCTTCGCAGTCAGAGAGGTCGTCTGAAAATCAAAAGACACCCTTCAGGAGAAACTTTCATGAAAGGCATCATCCTTGCCGGCGGCAGTGGCATACGCCTCTACCCCATCACAGCGGCGTATCCAAACAGCTCCCTGCCCGTGTACGACAAACCCATGATCTACTATCCCCTGTCCGTATTGATGCTGGCGGGAATACGCGAAATCTTGGTCATTACCACCCCCGAAGACAATCCCTCTTTCAGACGACTGCTCGGCGACGGCAGCGATTTCGGCATCTCCATCAGCTACGCCGAACAACCCAGCCCCGACGGCTTTAGCGCAAGCATTCATCATCGGCGAAGAGTTCATCGGCAACGACAACGTCTGCTTGGTCTTGGGCGACAATATTTTCTACGGCCAATCGTTTACCCCAAACCCTGAAACAAGCCGCCTCCAAAAACACGGCGCCACCGTGTTCGGCTACCAAGTCAAAGACCCCGAACGTTTCGGCGTCGTCGAATTTGACGAAAACTCAATGCCTTATCCATCGAAGAAAAACCGAAACAGCCCAAATCCGACTGGGCGGTAACGGGCTTATATTTCTACGACAACCGCGTCGTAGAATTTGCCAAACAGGTCAAACCCTCCGCACGCGGCGAACTCGAAAATCAGCACGCTCAACCAAATGTATCTTGACGACGGCTCATTGTCCGTACAGCTTTTTAGGACGCGGCTTTGCATGGTTGGACACCGGCACGCACGAAAGTCTGCACTGAAGCCGCCCTCATTCGTCCAAACCGTGCAAAACATCCAAGACCTGCAAGTCGCCTGCCTCGAAGAAATCGCTTGGCGCAACGGCTGGCTTTCAGACGAGCGTTTGGAAGAACTCGCCCGCCCGATGGCAAAAACCAATACGGCCAATACCTGTACGCTTGTTGTCGGGTATAAACCGCTAAGCTCAAATCTATTGTATTCACAGTATCAAGCGTAGTTTTTCTTGATTCGTTCAAGTGGAATTGAAAAATATGAAAAATCATTGATACCACCATTCCCGAAGTCAAACTTTTTAGAACCGCAAGTCTTCGGCGACGCGCGGCTTTTTATGGAAACCTTCCGCGACGAATGGTTTAAGGTCAACGTCTGCGACCGCACCTTCGTGCAGGAAAACCATTCCAAATCAGGCAAAAGGCGTATTGCGCGGCCTGCATTACCAAACCGAAAAACACGCAAGGCAAACTCGTCCGCGTCGTTGTCGGCAAAGTGTTTGACGTTGCCGTCGATATGCGCAAAAGACTCGCCGACTTTCGGCAAATGGGCGGGCGAAATCCTGTCGGCTGAAAAACAAACGCCAACTGTGGGTACCCTGAAGGTTTCGCACACGGCTTTTACGTTTTGAGCGATGAAGCCGAATTCGTTTACAAAATGCACGGACTATTACAACCCGAAAGCCGAACATTCGCTGATTTGGAACGACCCAACCGTCGGCATCGAATGGCCGCTGCAAGGCGAACCCAACCTGTCGCCCAAAAAGACTTGGCAGGTAAAATCTTGGCAGAAGCCGCAACCTTTTAGGTCGTCTGAAAACGATTGCAGGCGGTTATCCCATTTGCCCTTATGCGGCAGAATCAGGATAATGCGCCTGCATCGATTGTTCTCAAACCCGACGGCAAACACCACGAATTTTTACGATTTACTGATTTCTCCGTTCGCAGAGTTCGATTTCATGCGTTATGCGCTGGCATCGATATTCTGTTTTGGCACTCAGTGCCGCACCTGTCGGCGTTTTCCTCGTGATGCGCCGTATGAGGCCTGGTCGGAGACGCATTAAGTCATGTCTGTTTTGCCCGGCGCCGCGATAGGTTATATTTTTCGCGGTTTGAGCCTGCCGGCAATGAGCATAGGCGGCTTTGTTGCCGGCATGCTGATGGCTCTTTGGCAGGATTAGTCAGCCGTTTTTACCACTTTGAAAGAGGATGCCAACTTTTGCCGCATTTTATTTGAGCAGTCTGGCAATCAGCGTCATCTTGGTCAGCAAACAAAAGGACGGCAGCGTAGATTTACTGCATTTGCTGTTCGGTTCCGTCTTGGCGGTGGACATCCCTGCATTACAACTGATTGCCATCGCCGCCAGCATAACGATCACCGCTTTGGCAATCATCTACCGCCCTTAGTCTTGGAAGCATAGACCCTCTGTTCCTAAAAGCCGTTGGCAGGAAAAGGCGGCTTTTGGCATGTCGTGTTTCTGGTGTTGGTGGTTATGAACTTGGTTGCCGGCTTTCAAGCACTCGGCACGCTGATGTCGGTCGGACTGATGATGTTGCCCGCCATTACCGCCCGCTTGTGGGCAAAAATATGGGTATGTTGATTTTTATTGTCAGTCTTGCTGGCACTCTTCTGCAGCTTTGCGGGCTTGCTGTTTTCGTATCACGTCGAAATACCGTCGGGTCCCGCCATTATTTTGTGTTGCGGCGTCTTATACACCCTGTCCGTCATCTTCGGCAGCGAAGGCGGCATATTGACCAAATGGATACGCGGCAAAAAACACCGCACTACTTGACGGCAAGTCATACTCTCCAAACCAATCAACCCGTCAATCCATTGTTCCTGACCCGGTTTCATTGCCCAACTGAAAAAAAGGTCGTCTGAAAAGTGAACTGCACCCCAAAAGTTGGACATCCTCCAACTCACAAGGTGCAGTTTTTATGAGACAAATATACATTACACTTCAAATACCAAGCCGTACTCCACTACCTGCATATACGCACCGCAGAACACTACGGCATTTCCCGAACCCACCTGAGACGATGGATACGCGCCTATCAAGAAGGCGGTATCGGCGCACTCGAACATCCCCAATCCAAAACCATGCCCCAACACCGCAAAAACCCCTTCATCTCAGATAAACCCGACCAAGAAAAAACGCAGGCAGAGCTTATTGAAGAGTTGTGCTATATGCGCGCAGAGGTTGCCTATCTAAAGGAGTTAAAAGCCCTCAGCCAAAAGCGGACCGAAAAGGACAAAGCCAAACCGTCCAAACACTGAGGGCGCAACACCCGCTCAAATACCTGCTGCACATCGCAAACCTGCCCAAAAGCAGCTTTTACTACCACCACCAAGACCGACCCGACCCCGACGCAGCCGACAAAGCCCTCCTCGTCGAAACCTACCGGCGGCATAAAGGACGCTACGGACAAAGGCGCATTGCCGCAGCATTGAGTTGGAACCACAAAAAGTGGCGCGGTTGATGAAGCAGTTGGAACTGAAAAGCCCTCATACGGGCGAAAAAGCCTACCGCCATCCCGCCATGGGCGAAAATATCGGAAAACCTCCTCAAACGCCGGTTCAAAGCCCGAAAGCCCAACGAAAAATGGCTGACCGACGTTACCGAACTCAAAGGAAGGACGGCAAACTGTACCTCTCGCCAATCTTGGACTTGTTCAACCGCGAGATCGTCGCCTACGCCATGAGCCGCAGAGCCGACAGCGAAATGGTGAAGGAAATGCTCGAAAAAGCCGCACCCCGTCTGACTGATAAAGGAACGATGCTTCATTCGGACCAAGGTGTGCTGTACCGTACGGCGGGGTATAGGGAATTGCTTGCGGAGCATTCCATGGTTCAAAAGCATGTCGCGAAAGGCGAACTGTTGGGACAATGCGCCGATGGAAAGCTTCTTTGCGGTGTTGAAGACGGAGTGTTTCTATAACGCAGGTGAATTGACGGTAGATGAATTGATGAAGCAGATAGATGACTATATGGATTACTACAACCGGGAGCGTTGCAGTTTGAACTGAAAAAAAGCTGAGTCCTGTCGCATACAGAACCCAGCTTGCACAGAGTGCCTGAATAGGCTTTTATGAGTGTCCAAGATTTGGGGGCCAGTTCAAACACCCCCTCGGTTTTCAGACGACCTTTTGCCATGAATCACACTCCACCGCCCTTATCCTCCGCTTACGGTAGAAAATTCGATTATTCCTGTCCCAGCCTTGAATTTCATGTAAAAATAGTAATAATAAGCCCTTTTTCCAGCAGACCATACTGCCCTGACCAACTCCCCTCAAGAAAGCACGAAACATGGCGTTAATCGTACATAAATACGGCGGCACATCAGTAGGCTCGCCCGAACGCATTAAAAAACGTAGCCAAACGTGTCGCCAAAGCCCGCGCCGAAGGACACGACATCGTTGTCGTCGTATCCGCCATGAGCGGCGAAACCAACCGCCTGGTTGCGCTGGCGCACGAAATGCAGGAGCATCCCGATCCGCGCGAACTGGACGTAGTCTTGTCCACCCGGCGAACAAGTGACCATCGGCCTTTGGCAGTGGCATTGAAAGACATCGGCGTGGATGCCAAGAGCTACACCGGCTGGCAGGTCGCCCTCAAAACCGATACTTCCCCACCAAAGCCCGCATCGAAAGCATCGATGACGAAAAAATGCGCGCCGACCTCGCTGAGGGCAAAGTCGTCATCGTCGCCGGCTTCCAAGGCATCAGCAGCGAAGGCGATATTTCCACGCTCGGACGCGGCGGTTCCGACACCTCCGCCGTTGCGCTTGCCGCAGCCCCTCAAAGCGGACGAATGCCAAATCTATACCGACGTAGACGGCGTTTACACCACCGACCCCCGCGTCGTACCCGAAGCGCGCCGCATGGATGCGGTTACATTTGAAGAAATGATCGAACTGGCAAGCCTCGGTTCGAAAGTTTTGCAAATCCGTTCAGTAGAATTCGCCGGAAAATACAAAGTGCGCCTGCGCGTACTGAGCAGCCTGCAAGACGGCGGCAACGGCACCTTAATTACCTTTGAAGAGGACGACAACATGGAAAGAGCTGCCGTAACCGGTATCGCATTCGATAAAAACCAAGCCCGCATCAACGTACGCGGCGTACCCGACAAACCCGGCGTCGCCTATCAGATTTTAGGCGCGGTTGCCGATGACCAACATCGAAGTCGATATGATCATCCAAAATGTCGGCAGCGAAGGCACTACCGATTTCTCCTTCACCGTACCGCGCGGTGAGTACAAACAAACCATCGAAATCCTGACCAAACTGCAAGACAGCATCGGCGCAGCCTCCATCGACGGACGACACCGTGTGCAAAGTCTCCGCAGTCGGCTTGGGCATGCGTTCGCACGTCGGCGTTGCCGCCAAAATCTTCCGCACCCTCGCCGAAGAAGGCATCAACATCCAAATGATTTCCACCTCAGAAATCAAAGTTTCCGTCTTGATTGACGAGAAATACATGGAACTCGCCACCCGCGTCCTGCATAAAGCGTTTGATCTGGGTTAATCGGGTTATATGTTTGAAAGGTCGTCTGAAATTTTATTTTTCAGACGACCTTTTTTTATGAGAAACCGTAGGTTGGAATCTATATCCGATAATATCTTCTTAGCTGTTTATCGGACATCTCCTCCATAAGCGCAACCTAAAAAGTAGTAATTGATTTTAGAATTCTGACAAGGTATAGGATATATGTGGAATATTAAAGATATTGAACATGATGAATTAATTCAATTCTTAAAGAATGAAAAATTCTACGCTTCACCTTTTAACATAAAAAGATGATCAAATTAAGATAATCCATGATGGTGATTTAGCTACTTATTTTTGCAACTGATGATTCAGAAGAATTTTTTCAAGATTGGCAATCTTTGTGGGAAAAACCAGATAGTCAATTTAAATATTTACGGAAATAGCAACATACTATCCAAAATTAATCATTTTGGAAGAAGAATTAAATTATTCAAAGGACTTTTGTGGCGCAACCAAAAAGTTGGTTATGATGCTGGTACGGAAATCTCCCTCCTTTTTAATAATATGGAGGAGATATGCTAAAAACTTTTATTATGCGTTGCCCATAATAAAACATCTCCATTTATTGAAAAATGAGGCTAATTTATCTCAATAATGGTTTTCCATGTGGATATGAAGGTTCCTATCCTAATGGAAAATTTGTGGTCTTTTCTAATAAATAAATTATCAGCAGTCTGTAGGTTAATCTGTGATATCTGAAGAGAGTTTAAAGCAGATTTGGCGCGTTATTCATAAAAATATTTTTAAGTTTGCTATATCAATACCCAATAATTGGATTCCCTCTCCAAGGTCGTCTGAAAAATAAGAAACCTTTTTACCACCGTCGGACTAACAGATTATCAACGCAATATTTAAGGAGCTTTTATGACTGCTTTCATCCGCTTCGTTTCAGTGTTGCTGACCGCATCCGCATTGACTGTCAACGTAGCGCCGCTGCCAAACCCGTTGCTGGAAAAACGCGTCGCGGTGCAGTCTTCCAAAGGCAAGGTCATGCTGCCCGCCGGGTATGCCAAAAATGATCAACGACTTTCCCGAGCCTGATCCGAAACTGCTGGAGCCGATCCCTATTTCAAATGTGAAATCGCCATACGGACGGGCGGATTTGGTTAATTTTTCGAAATCGTTTTTACAGTCTCATTCGGAATTGATGGCGGCACAAGATGAATTTAACCGGGCGGAGAAAATTCGACACATTCTCCAGAATTTTTTTGAAGCTGCAAAAAGCTGGATGATGAGTGGAAAAAGTTACCGAAGATTTTTGGATGCTGATTTCCGCGATCCTGAAATTAAAGCAGTGGTCAACTGGAGGGTCGAAATCAATATATTGGCAAGTAAGGTTTTGGAATATTTGATAAAACATCAAAAAACCTTGATGGGTGAAGGAGAAAAAGATCCTGAAATAAACCGATTGGGTGTAATGGCTTTTCGAGAAAAACAAAATAAAGCTCAGGAAGAAATTAAGAGAAGCAATGCAGAAAATGTTGAAAGCCGTCCGTGCATTAAAGAAAAAAATATTCCTATATCTTCAAAGGTCGTCTGAAAACGCTACCGAAGCCGTTTCAGACGACCTTTTTGCAAACTGATTGATAACATATTAAAACCATATCCCAAGCCTGCCGAAATATGCCATAATAGCCACGCAGCGCGCTTTTGCGCCGCATTCGAAAAGAAAAACCTAACCTACAAGAGAATATCCCATGACTAGCAAAAGCCACCATTATCTACACCCATACCGATGAAGCCCCCGCGCTGGCGACCCAATCCCTGCTGCCGATTGTGCAGGCGTTTACCCGCCATGCCGGTATCGAAGTCAAAACCAGCGATATTTCCCTCGTCCGCCGCATTCTGGCGGCGTTCCCCGAATATTCTGACCGAAGCGCAGCGCGTACCCGATGCGCTTGCCGAGTTGGGCGAACTGGTGAAACAGCCCGACGCCAACGTGATCAAACTGCCCAACATCAGCGCGTCCGTACCGCAACCGACCGCCGCGATTAAAAAGAATTGCAGGCAAAAGGCTTTTGCCGTCCCCGACTATCCCGCCGACCCGCAAACCGATGAAGAAAAAGCCGTGCGCGAACGTTACGACCGCATCAAAGGCAGCGCGGTCAATCCCTGTTTTACGCGAAGGCAACTCCGACCGCCGCGCGCCTAAAGCAGTGAAAAACTTTGCGAAAAATCCGCACAGCATGGGCGAATGGACCAAAGATTCCAAAACCCACGTTGCCACCATGCAAAGCGGCGACTTTTTCCATAACGAACAATCTGTTACCGTACCCGATGCAACTTCCGTATCCATCGTGTTTTACCGACAAACAAGGCAACAAAAAGAGCTGCGCAGGTTCGTCGCCCTGAAAGCCGGCGAAATCATCGACGCGACCGTGATGAGCAAAAAGCCCTGCTCGCCTTCCTTGCTGAACAAGTGCAAGACGCGAAGGCAAAAGGCGTTTTGTTCTCGCTGCACATGAAAGCCACCATGATGAAAGTGTCCGACCCGATTATCTTCGGACACGCCGTCAAAGTATTCTTCGCACCCGTCTTTGAAAAATTCGGCGACAAACTGGCTGCCGCAGGCGTCAACGTCAACAACGGCTTCGGCAACCTGCTTGCCAATTTGGACAAACTGGATGCCGACACACGCGCCGCCGTCGAAGCCGAAATCGCCGCCGTTTACGCCGCCAACCCCGATTTGGCGATGGTCGATTCCGACAAAGGCATCACCAACCTGCACGTCCCCAGCGACGTCATCGTCGATGCTTCCATGCCCGCGATGATCCGCAATTCCGGCCGTATGTGGGACAAAAACGGCAAAGCGCAAGACACCAAAGCCGTGATTCCCGACAGCAGCTACGCAGGCGTTTATCAAGCAACCATCGACTTCTGCCGCGAACACGGCGCGTTCGATCCGACAACCATGGGTACCGTGCCCAACGTCGGTCTGATGGCGCAGGCAGCTGAAGAATACGGTTCGCACAACAAAACTTTTGAAATCGAAGCCGACGGTCAGGTTCAAGTCATTGATGCAGCGGGCAAAGTCCTAATGCAGCACGAAGTTGAGGCAGGCGACATCTGGCGCATGTGCCAAACTAAAGATGCGCCCGTCAAAGACTGGGTACAACTCGCCGTCAACCGCGCCCGCCTGAGCAACACGCCCGCCGTGTTCTGGCTCGACGAAAACCGTCCGCACGATAAAAGCTTGCTCGCCAAAGTCAAATCCTATCTTGCCGAACTGGATACCGACGGCCTCGACATCCGCGTCTCGCTCCCGAAGAAGCCGCCAAGTTCAGCTTTGGGTCGTCTGAAAAACGGCGAAGACACCATTTCGTAACCGCAACGTCTTGCGCGATTATCTGACCGACCTGTTCCCGATTTTGGAACTCGGCACCAGCGCGAAAATGCTGTCTATCGTTCCGTTGATGAACGGCGGCGGTATGTTTGAAACCGGCGCGGGCGGCTCCGCACCGAAACACGTCCAACAGTTCCTCGAAGAAAACCACCTGCGTTGGGACTCGCTGGGCGAATTCCTCGCGCTCGCCGTATCGTTTGAACATCTGGCGCAAAAACCGGCAACACCAAAGCCCAAGTCCTCGCCGACACGCTGGATGCCGCTACCGAAAAACTGCTGTTGAACGACAAATCGCCCAAACGCAAAGCAGGCGAACTCGACAACCGCGGCAGCCATTTCTACCTCACCCTCTACTGGGCGCAAGAACTGGCAGCTCAGGATAAAGACGCAGAACTGAAAGCGGCATTTTGCGCCGTTGGCAGAAACCCTGACCGCCGACGAAGCGAAAATCGTTGCCGAACTTTCCGCCGCGCAAGGCAAAGCAGCCGATATCGGCGGCTACTACGCCCCTGACGCTGCAAAAAGCCGCCCAAGCCATGCGCCCGAGCGAAACATTCAATCAGGCATTGGCAAAGCTGTAAAAGCATTACGGTAAAGTTGTAAACATGAAAGGTCGTCTGAAAACCTGTATTTAAAGGTTTTCAGACGACCTTTTTGATTAACTTTAAACCAGTACGGCGTTGCCTCGCCTTAGCTCAAAGAGAACGATTCTCTAAGGTGCTGAAGCACCAAGTGAATCGGTTCCGTACTATCTGTACTGTCTACGGCTTCATCGCCTTGTCCTGATTTTAAATTTAATCCACTATATTGCGGTGCATTTGAAACAGTACAAAAACTAAAGACCGTCCGAGAAACGGGCGGTCTTAGATATTGTGAGGAATTTCAGCATTATTCCTTAACGTGCTTTCGGTGTAGTCGGTGCAACTGGTTTTCCAGTGAACGAAGCACGTTTTGCGGCTTGAAAGATAGCCAATCGTCTACGATGTTGCATCATTATTTCCTTTCTTTTTCTATTATTTGGATTATTCCCGGTTCTATAAACCGGATGCCCTATCTATACCATTTATTTTTTCAAATAAAATATAGTACAGTTATTGTGAGATGCTATGGAGGACATCATAAATGCTTTATCCGTTGATGAACAGAGGATTTTTGTAAATTTATGATTTTATTCTTTAATCGGAAAATAAAAACGGACTGACCTGATTTGCCACAGCCAGTCCGCCTTTATATAGTGGATTAACTTTAAACCAGTACGGCGTTGCCTCGCCTTAGCTCAAAGAGAACGATTCTCTAAGGTGCTGAAGTACCAAGTGAATCGGTTCCGTACTATCTGTACTGTCTGCGGCTTCATCGCCTTGTCCTGATTTAGATTTAATCCACTATATTATTCCGTCAATAAATTCAATGCTTCCCTGATATTTATCAACTGTTTTCTGAATAACATCGCTAGGGACGTCCGGTGCCGGAGCTTTTTTGTTCCAACCGCTTTGCTCCAACCAATCTCGAACAAATTGCTTGTCAAAAGACGGCGGATTAGTGCCGACTTGATATTGGTTAGCCGGCCAAAAGCGGCTGGAATCGGGCGTCAGTACTTCATCCATCAGGGTTAATCGTACCGTTTTCATCCGGCCCGAATTCAAATTTGGTATCGCATATGATGATACCGCGTGATTTTGCATATTCTGCGGCTTCCGTATAAAGCTGAATGGCTTTAGCGCGCACTTCAGCTGCCAGCTCTTTACCGATAATACGTTCGCATTCTTCAAAACTGATGTTTTCATCGCGATCGCCGACGGCAGCCTTGGTGGACGGGTAAAAATCACTTCGGAGCTGCTGCGCTTCTTTCATCCCTTCGGGAAGTTTGATGCCGCAGACAGAACCGTTTTTGGTAATCTTTCCACCCGCTGCCCGCCAAATAACCGCGCACAATCGCCTCTACTTTGACAGGAGTCAGTTTCTTGGCGACAACGCGCGTTTTCTCGATGGCTTTGGCTTCACGTTCAGGCAACACATCATAAACCGTATCGCCGGTAAAATGATTGGGCATGATATGCGCCAGTTTTTGAAACCAGAAATTGGAAATCTGCGTCAGAATTTCTCCTTTACCCGGAATTGGATTGTCTAAAATCACGTCAAATGCGGACAATCGGTCGGATGCGACCATCAACATGCGTTTGCTGTCGATTTCGTATAAATCTCGCACTTTTTCCGGAGTAAATCTTTTTCAAGCTGATTTCGGACATTTCAGGTTTCTCCCTTCGCTGACTCGGTTTAAATAGGATTCCGTTATTTTATCCGAATTTGGATTTTTGGGTCAGATTGTTTACAAAATAGGTCGTCTGAAAACGTTTTGCACGAATGCAGACGCTTTCAGACGACCTTATCAATCCTAAGTATAGCTAATCAGAGATTAGATGCTAGGAACTTGGGTTTGTTGTTGGATGCTGTTTACAGCTGACAGAGAGTAGTAATCGCTATGACCGGTTACTTCGTAAGTGCTGCCATCGGCAAACTTGAAGTTTTCGATCTTATGGTTGTTACCGGAGAACCAGTCGTCAATGGTAACAGTGTCACCGCCGCCGACAGATACAGTCAGGCTGTTGCCTGTTTTGCTCAACAACACGTCGGAAGCAGAAATACCTTTGCCGAATTGCAGGGTATCGTTACCGCTTTCGTCTTGGATGGTGTCGCGACCGTAACCTTTATCGAAGAAGTAGGTATCGTCGCCGGTACCGCCGATCGGACATCGTTGCCGATGCCGCCGTCGAGGTAGTCGTTACCGTCTTTACCCACCAGGCAGTCATCGCCTGCCAAGCCGTACAGGTGGTTGTTGCCGGAGTTGCCGTTGATGTCGTTGTTCAGAGCGTTACCGGTACCGTTGATGTTGCCGGAACCTTGCAAGAACAGGTGTTCAACGTTGTCAGTCAGGGGTGTAGTCGATTACGCTGCGAACGGTATCGATACCGCCATTAGCATTACCGTATTCGATAACTTGGTCACCTTTTGTGGTCAACAGTAAAACGTCGTTACCGTCGCCACCGCGCATGATGTCAGCGTCAGCACCACCGTTCAGGTAGTCATTGCCGTCACCGCCTTGCAGGTAGTCTTTACCACCTTGACCGTACAGGGAGTCACCGTTGTTGTCACCTTGCAGAGTGTCGTTACCGTCACCACCGTAAATCACGTCAGCACCGTCGCCACCGTAGATAACGTCATCACCGCCTCGTACCGTAAATGGTATCTTTCTTATCAGTACCTACGGTTTTGGTCAGACCGTCTTTATCTTTGGTTGAACCATCGACATGGATGATGTTACCTGGATTTTTGTCGTCATGGCTGTAAGTATTTTTGTTGGTTTTTGGTCATCAACGCAATCTTTTGCAGTCTTTGTCGTTAGGTTTAGGCTGCGGTTTTGGTTGTGGTTTAGGTTGCGGCTGCGGTTGAGGCTGCGGTTGGGGTTTAGGCTGCGGCTGAGGTTGTGGCTGCGGCTTAGGTTGAGGGTTGTGGGTGGGGGTGGGGTTGAGGTTGTGGTTTTGGCTCAACCGGTGGGCAGTAAGGATCAATCATGCTTCGGAGGAACCGGTTTTGAGCCGGTTTAGGGTCATAAGGTTTACCCGGTTTGCAGTTGAAATCGATGATGATGCATTTGTACGCAGGTTTCTGGCGGAGGCAGTAGGCGTCATGACCGAATTTGCCGTGAGGCATTTTGAAGCCGTGTGAAGAACCGTAGTTATGGAAACCGCCTTTGTAAACCGAAACCGCCATGGCTCGGTGGGCAGGTAAGGATTGTACGGTTTGACCGAGGGCAATATGCGTTGAAGTGGCCTTTTGGATGAGTAGCCGCCATAATGATAAGTCATAATAAATCACTCCCAGAATATAATTAAGAAGCATAGGCCTTTTGACAAAAATACAGACCAGCCAAACTGCTCACATTGTTATTTTAGTGATATTTCGCAGAAAAACTTACATTCTCGTCGCTAACGGTAAAAATTTTTGGATAAATGGAAATTTATTTTTCCATGATAATGAACAATATTACATTGAAACTCAACCCTGTTATTTCCATCATGACGCAATATCATGATTATTTTAACCAAATGAAAATACAATACGCCATAAAAATATTATTCATATATTTCAATAGTAAGAATTGCTAGTTTTTACTCAATCCCTGCCTCATTTCTCATTCAATTGAAAATCTCCCTCCCATCCTTACCCATCAAGGTTTTATTGCATTATCATTTATTTTGACATACGAATATAATTTAAACTTTTTACACTTTTAATTTTCATCTTACAAAACAAAACAGATAAATCACCGAACTATATCAATCTTGATTACCGGGCAATAATCCGTTGTACAAATGACAAAAAGGGTCGTCTGAAAATCGTTTTCAGACGACCCTTTTGAGTACCACTCAAATTCATTGGCTGCTAAACCGTATCAAAATTGCACCCGTTGCGCATTGGAAATTTCACGTTCATTCTCAATACTGAAATTTGCCCTTACATACTGCCCGAAAAGTTTCGCGGTCATACTTTGCGGGAAACGCCTCAACGTAGCGTTATAGGTGCGGACAGCCTGAATATAGTTGTTCCTTGCTTGATTAATCCGGTTTTCCGCCTCTTCAAGGCGCGTAGTCAGACGCTGATAATCCAAGCTTTCCGCCAAAAAGCGGATAATGGTCTGAAATCAGCGTCATTTGTGCCAAAAATTCGCTCAATTCTCCCTGAACTTCCTGAAAACGCTTCAATTTCGCCGGATTGGCAGCCCTCTTCCAAATTCAGATTCATACGGACCGCCCGACTTTGAACGTCAGACAACTTGAACAAAATATCCTCTTCAGGACCGGCATACGTCTTAACGACATTCGATAAATCGGATACCAACGCCGAACGCTGACCGTATTGCTTCATCACTTCCACCCAAGCATGTTTGATATCCTGTGCTTGAGCATGCATCACATAATAGCTGCGCCCGACAATACCTATTACCAATACTGCCAATACTATCGGCCACCATTTTTTCCACATCAACCACATACTCCGTGAATATACTCAACATTGTTATCAGTATTTAGTTTTCAGACGACCCCAACTTCATAAGAGGTCGTCTGAAAACCATCGGACAGTATATCTCTAAGCTGCCCCTACCGGATAAAAATCAAACAAACAAAATTATTTTCAGATAATCGGTATCGCTGCGAAGTTTGCACTATAATATATCAGGCATTGACAGATTCCCTACCGCATCGGATTTTTATTATTCCTCTTGCAAAAATCAGCATGATTTCAGGGTTAAATCCGCTTTCCATCTTTTTCGAAAACAGGCGGGGTCGTCTGAAAAATAGAAAATGGGAAGCATCTTCTGCCTTCATTTCTACGCAAGGATGATGTAGTAAAGGCATCCCAGCCTGAATTTGCAAAAAGGGTTATTTCACAAAATGGTCTTTTATTGGCGGGTCAAACATCTGCCCAACCGTCTTCCAATCTGTTTTGTCTTGAATGTACTGTTTCAGCGTTCCCGAATAATGAATTCGGACGCTTGCCCCAAATCGTTCCAATTGCCGTCCTTTTAATCCGGCAATACTTTTTAAAACTTTCAAACGAGGAGAAACCATATGCGAACTCTGTTAACCGGTTCAGTAGGACAATTGGCGCGTTGCTTTCGCGACCGCCTGCCTGAAAATTGGGAATTGATTGCCACTGATTCGACATCCTTGGATATTACAGATACCGAAGCCGTTCGCAATATGGTTCAAAACTTCCAACCCGACGCCATAGTCAATGCAGCGGCCTTTACCGCAGTCGATAAAGCAGAGGCCCATGTCGGCACCGCATTTGCCGTCAACGCCACCGCCGTCCACAACCTCGCCTCTGCCGCCCGCGCCTGCCAAGCCCGCTTTATCCATATCTCTACGGACTATGTGTTCGACGGCACAAACAAGACCCCATACAAAGAGCAAGACTATACCAACCCGCAAAGCGTGTATGGGCGCACTAAAGTCTCAGGCGAACTGCTCGCTTTGGCAGCCAATCCGGACAGCGTCATCATCCGTACCTCATGGCTATTCAGCGAATACGGCAACAACTTTGTTAAAACCATGATCAGACTAGCAGGAGAACGGGACAACCTCTCCATTGTTCATGACCAAACAGGCAGCCCTACTTTATGCCGGTGACCTTGCCCAAGCCATCATTGCATTGCTGCAGCAACCCGTTGCCCCACGGGGTATTTATCACTACGGCGGCAACAAATCGGTAACATGGTATGAATTTGCACAAGCCATTTTCCAAAGCAGCGCAACAGCAAGCCCCTAATTTCAGAGTTCCGCAACTGAACGCCATCACGACCGACCAATACCCCTACCCGCCCCGCGTCCTGCTTACAGCATTATGGACTGCCAAAAATAGAAAACGAATGCGGCATCAAGGCATCCGATTGGCAAAAAGCGTTAAATGAAATCATCGGCAAGCTAGATAACTGACTAGCACCCTCTTCGTGTATAAAAACAAAGACCGCAACAAACGAAGCGGTCTTTTGTTTTACTCAAAATATACCGGCAATCAAATGAAATATCATATCGCCACCATCAACACTTTTCTCATAAGGTCGTCTGAAATTTCAGACGACGTATTCAGTCGATAACGCCCACTCCTGTAATCCCCGCAACACCCCCATCCTCGTCCACGCTCGGACATACAAATTTTGCCACAGCCTTTGCTTCCAGCTTCACCATTACCCATCGCCACTCCAAATCCAACAGTAGTCAACATTTTCAAGTCGTTGAAGCTGTCGCCAAATGCCATAACATCCTTCATTTCAACCCCAGCTTACCTACGGCATGAGCAATTCCTTGCCTTAGAACCTTCAGAACGAAGCATATCCATGGCACATTCATGCCACCGAACCAATTTAAATCCGTTTTGTTGAATTTCATCTTCAATGGCGCGTTCTTGATTGGAGTCTGCAAAGATCAGCATTTGATACACTTTTGCCCGATGAAAATATTCTTTATCCACCAAAAATCGGGAAAAATATGCGCCAATGCATCTTTAATAAGCGATGAAGGGCTGGAAACCGCAATTTCATTGTTATTCACAAAGGCGTAATCAATATTTTTATTGTCCAACGACGCGCATATTTCCATCATATTCGCAGAATCCATCGGATATTCTCAGCAATACTTCCCCGTGAAACGACGTATATTGCCCATTAATGGTCACCAGCATATCGATTCCGCTTTCACGGATCAGCTCCTGCACTTTTTTCGGAATAGCCGCAGGAGGACGACCCGTTGCAATCGCGGTCAATATCCCTTTCTCTTTCAACGCCGCCATTGCTTTATAAAACGGAAGGCCTCAGGGTATCGGTATATTTCCGATAGAGGGTGTCATCAATATCAAAGAAGATAATTTTCGGATTTTTCTATAAGCAGGCAAACAAAAGTTTCATCATTTCAAAGTTCGGCTATTGTACCGTCAACCTAATCAAAAGAATATCTGCCTGATATATAGTGGATTAACTTTAAACCGGTACGGTGTTGCCTCGCCTTAGCTCAAAGAGAACGATTCTCTAAGGTGCTGAAGCACCAAGTGAATCGGTTCCGTACTATCTGTACTGTCTGCGGCTTCGTCGCCTTGTCCTGATTTAAATTTAATCCACTATATCTAAATATTCATGACCACAAACAACCAGAGTTTTATCTTTTTCGGAGATATCAAAAAAGACAAGCCCCTGAAAAATCAGGGGCTTGTCAAAATCTGGCACGCCCACGGGGAATCGAACCCCGGTTACCGCCGTGAAAGGGCGATGTCCTAACCGCTAGACGATGGGCGCAGAAATTTTCTATTGGCGCACCCGGAGCGATTCGAACGCCCGACCCTCTGGTTCGTAGCCAGATACTCTATCCAACTGAGCTACGGGTGCGCTGAAAGAAAGATTTGGATTATATTTTCCCATATATGACTTGTCAAGGGTTTTTCTTGGATAAACGATGCAAAGTGTAGAATACTGCCCTGTTGTGTGAATTTTCAGGAATTTAGGATGTTTCATCTTTCTCGCTGGTTGAGATTATCGGAAGCTTTTACCCGATTGAACCGCCCTGTTGTGGTCGTTGATTTAGAATCTACCGGCGGCAATCTGTATCAAGACAGGGTGACGGAAATTGCTTTTTCTGCGCTTTGAAAACGGCCGGGTAGAACATTACGAACAATTGATCAACCCGGGAAAGCCGATTCCTGAATTTGTCGTCCAACTGACCGGCATTACCAATGAAATGGTGGCGCAGGCTCCCGCTTTCGACCAAATTGCTCCCGACATACTGCCTTTACTGCGCGGCTCTTTGATTGTGGCGCACAACAGCCGTTTCGACTACACCTTCCTGCGTCATGAATTTTGTCGTGCAGGCATCGATTTTGCCGCTCCGGCATTGTGTACCGTCCAACTGTCCCGCCGTCTCGTACCCTCAATTTTTATAAACACAATCTTGACAGTATTATCAGCAGGATGGAATCCAAACGGACGATCGTCACCGTGCATTGGCCGATGTTTTGGCACTCGCCGATTATTTGGAACACAGCCTGAAAGAGAAAAACCTCCGATGAATGGGACAATCATTGCCGTACATTGATGAATCCGAAAAATGCTGCCGACGCAGCTATCCGATTCTTTTGACGGCAAAACTCTATTCATTACCCGATACGGTAGGCGTACTTGTCTGGTTTTGACCATTCAGGGAAAAGTGCTGTCCGTCGAGGCGTATGAAACGTATAGCGAAATCGCCGCCCTACTCCACAGCAAAGAAGGCTTGCAATATATTCAAAATGCCGCAGATGTGAAATTCATCCCCGCGGTAGGAGCCTGCATGCCTTGTGGTTGAAAAGCTCAGATTATGCAGGAATATCAAGAGGAGTTATCTGCACCATTTCCCCTCAAGCAATTGAATCCCAAAACATTTATGACTGTTAAGTTCATTCCCGACGAACATGGCGTACTGAAGGCATCGAATTGTGCCGTTAGACAACGGCAGCAGCACCACCCGCCCTTACGGCTTATTTATCCACAAAAAGCGGCAAAACGCGCATTGAACATCTGGGCGCAAGAACACCATTTCTGTCCCGATGCCTTTAAACATTTTGGCGGTCAGTCACGCAAAGGGAGCGTTATGCCCCTGTGCAGGCTGTCGGCAAGTGCAATGGGACATGCCATAGAGGTGACGGAATCGAAGAACAAAATACCCGGAATTCATGCCATGGCATCCAAGCTGCCTGTTGCCGACTGGGGAAAGTGCATGAAGTGGAAATCACGGAAACAGACGAATTATCAGGCCGCAGCGTCATCATGCGCTGCGCCGAGGCGCTTTAGAGCTGCCGAACGGACACTGGTATTTCGACAACCTGCTGCCCTCTATACTGAAGATCAAATTCAAACAAGACAGACAAAATATCCGCGTTATCGCTTGAGTAATTGACGTGAAGTGGACATAACAAAGAGGTCGTCTGAAAACCAAGTTAGCGTTTTCAGACGACCTTTTCATTACTGAGAATTATTCAAGTCTACGGTTTATCACAACTGTTTCCAAATACAAAACCCTCAATCCGTCATCAAGATTTATTGAGCTATCCTTTTAGATACCCGAGAAGGAAATGGAGCTTTCTCCCCGGTTTTTCTTTATTTGGGAGAGGTATTTTTATAAAATATTTTTCGCATTCCGTTTATCTTTTGAATCCCAATACGCATCTGCAATATTTAAGTATGCAACAGTCCTATTGGGGAATGCCGCAATAATTTTATTCAAGAGATATATTGCAGACTGATGATGCCCTGATTATTAAGATAAAATGCAATATTATATAGTTGCAATATTTTTCTGATTAATCGGGTATCTGCCGAATACCAATCCATTCTACTTTATCTATATCAAAACCCGAGTGGTCTTTGACATATTCTTCTAAATCGTCCAATGTATTTTTCAAGTGCATAAAAGTTCACATTTCTCACCATACATCTTTTAAAACAGTCTGTCTATCATAATCTTTTATGGGTTTATGGATATTTTTCTGCACTCTAAAGATTTAACGTCAAAATCTTCTATACAGACTAATCGTTTTTCAATTTATCTAAAATTAATAACTTCCCATTCCTCTTTATGTAATATTCTTCATGAAAACCTTCGCCAAAATCATCAACCCCTAACGACAATAAAATCGCCCTTCTCATAAGACGTAATATTTTCCTTCTTTACGTCACTAAAAAATTATTTATTTTCAATCGATTGCCTTTTATCTCCAATTGGTTCGTAATTATTGGCGCTACTGACACAGGAAATAACAATATGAATAAATACAAACCGATTTTTCTATTTTCTTTTTTACTCTTTTCTAAATCCACAGATACAGCAATAAAGACAAACAAAGAAGATTGATGATTTTTACTGCAACTGAACAGCTCCGAACCTCAGAAAAAGTGGAACAGACAAATCAAAATTGCTTCAGCAAACCGACGGTTTCGTAAACGGGCAGTCCCATCACGCCGGTAGCTGCCCTGCAAATGCTCAACGAACACGCCTTAAGCCTTGGATTCCGTATGCACCGGCTTTATCCATCGGTTCGCCGCTTTGAATGTGAGGCAAGGGATTTCGTCAGGGATAAGGTTTTTGAAACGCACATCGCTGGTTTGCAAGACGCTGCTCGTTTCGCTCTTGCCAATACACGCATACGGCGGTTAGTACTTGATGGGTTTGCCTGACAGCTGCTCCAAGCATTGTAGCGGCATGCTCTTGCTTTCGGGTTTGCCGAGGATATGGTTTTGATAGGCAACGGTGGTATCGGCGGTCAGAATGGGAAATTCGGGCGGCGTATCATGTTGTTCAAAACCATTGGGCGACGGCGGCTGCGTTCTTTTCCTTCGCCATACGCTGAACATAATCGGCGGCATTTTCGTCAGGAAATGGCGTTTCATCGATATCGGCGGGAATACGCCGAATTTGGTAGCCTAAGTTTTCAAGGATTTCGCGGCGGCGCGGGCTGCGGAGGCAAGATAAAGTGTCTGCATAAGTTTTCAGATATTTGAGATACGGATTTTGGGGATTTAATCGATAAGGCAGAGAGGCATACAGAAAGGTCGTCTGAAAATTTTCAGACGACCTTTCCAATCGTTAATCGTGTTGATCCAATTGATAAATTTGGGCAACGGCATCGACCAGATTACTGTCTTTCCGAGCCTGCCTTATTGAGGGTTTGAGTGGGAGAGTGAGGAGTTTGTTGGTCAATTGGATGGAGAGCCGCTCCAATACCTCTTCCGCCGATGCGCCTTTTGGCAAGCTGTTTTCATCGCATTTTTCCAAAACCTGCCTGCGGGCGCGTTCCGCCTTCGTCACGCAGGGCGCGGATAAGGGGGACGCTTTGGCGGCTTTTGTTGTTGGCGGACAAACTCACCGACCTTTTTCTCACCATAGCTTCGGCTTCGGCAGCCGCTTTTTGGCGGGCCTCCTGCCGTTTTGAACGATGCCCATCATGTCGTCAACAGTGTAGAGATAAGCGTCGCTCAGCTCCCCCACTTCGGCTTCGATATCTCGCGGAACGGCAAGGTCGAGCAGAAACATGGGCATATTGAGACGCAGGCGCAATGCACGTTCCACCATGCCTTTGCCGACCAATGGGAGCTGGCTGGCGGTAGAGGAAAACGACGACATCGTATTCGTGCAAAAATGTCGGGCAACTCTGTCAGCAGGCAAGGCTCGGCATTCAGTCCGAGTTTGTCGCACAACTCTTGGGCGCGCGGCAGGGCACGGTTGGCAACGGTAATGAGTTTGGGACTTTTGGCGGCGAAACAGGGTGGCGACCAATTCAATCATTTCGCCCGCACCGATAAATAGAACGTTCAGATCGCCGATATCGGGAAAAATCTGTTCGGCAAGTTTGACGGATGCGGAAGCCATCGAAACGGAATTCTCGCCGACGGCAGTGTCGGTACGCACTTCTTTGGCAACGGCAAACGTTTTTGAAACAATGCGTTGAGGTTGGTATTGATGCTTTCTTGTTCTTGGGCGACACGCACAGCATCTTTAATCTGTCCCAAAATCTGCGGCTCGCCCAATACCATAGAATCCAATCCGCAGGCAACGCGGAAAGCGTGGCGGATGGTTTCGTTGTTGTCCAAGGGTATAAAGATAGGGGCGGATTTCTTCGGCGGGCAGGTTGTGGTATTGCGCCAGCCATTCGATGATTTGCTCGGTTTCGCCGACGCAGTAAAGCTCGGTGCGGTTGCAGGTCGATAGAATTACTGCCTCCTTCGCTGCTTTGCTTTCGAGCAAGGTTGCGGACGGCTTCGGGCAGGCTTGCTGCGGTGAATGCCAGCTTCTCGCGTATACTCAAAGGCGCAGTTTGGTGGTTGAGTCCGACGGCGGTAAGTTGCATGGGATAAGGTGGGAGAGATGGTATGTGTCGGCGGGTATTAGCTTAAACTTGACTTTGAAAATGAATGTGTATGGCTTCCAAACAAACAGTGCGATTGGCAAAAATTTAGATTACCCGGGGTCGTCTGAAAACATCAGATTCATATAACGAAATCATCTTTAAATCGAACAAACCATTCTTTCCCATTTTCAGACGACCTGATTAAAGTAGCTCCAAACTGAGAATAAGGACCACCCTATGACTACCACCGCCGACCCGCGCGCCAAGCTGCCCGACACCCCGCTTTCCGGCAACGAAGCCCTGAAAGACCGCAGCGACTATCTGCACGGTACCATCAAAGACGATTTGACCGACGACTTTACCGGCGGCTTTACCGCCGACAATTTCCAGCTCATCCGTTTCCACGGCATGTACGAGCAGGATAACCGCGACATCCGCGCCGAGCGTACCGACCAAAAACTTGAACCCTTAAAAACATGATGTTGCGGTGCTGCCTGCCCGGCGGCATCATCACGCCGGCGCAGTGGCTGGGCATAGACGAATTTGCCGGCGACCACACCATTTTACGGTTCCATCCGCCTGACCAACCGCCAAACTTTCCAATACCACGGCATTTTAAAAACCGATTTGAAGCTGGCGCACCAGTCCCCTGCACAAACTCGGCCTCGATTCCATCGCTACCGCCAGCGACGTCAACCGCAACGTACTCTGCACCAGCAATCCCGTCCAAAGCCCGCTGCACCAGCAGCCTACGAATGGGCAAAACGCATCAGTATGCACCTTCTGCCCGCACCATGGCATACGCCGATGTCTGGCTGGACGGCGAAAAAGTGTTCACCACCGAACCGACCGAACCGCGCAACAAAGAAAATTGCCGACGACGTCGAGTCCCATTCTCGGCAAAACCCTACCTGCCGCGCAAATTCAAAACCGCCGTCGTCATCCCGCCCGACAACGATGTAGACATCCATTCCAATGATTTAGGCTTCGTCGCCATCGAAGAAAACGGCAAACTTGTCGGCTTCAACGTCCTTGTCGGCGGCGGGCTATCCAGCGAACACGGCAACACCAAAACCTATCCCAACACCTCCTACGAATTCGGCTTCGTCCCCCTCGAATACACCCTCAATGCCGCCGAAGCCGTCGTCAGCACCCAGCGCGACTGGGGCAACCGCAGCGACCGCAAAGCCGCGCGCACCCGCTACACCCTCCAGCGCGTCGGCGTCGAAGTGTTCAAAGAAGAAGTCGAACGGCGCATGGGCATCAAGTTCGAACCCATCCGCCCTCTACGCCTTCACCCATCGCGGCGACCACATCGGCTGGGTTAAAGGCCTCGAAGGCAACTGGCACCTGACCCTGTTTATCGAAAACGGCCGCCTGCTCGACTACCCCGGCAGACCGTTGAAAACCGGCGTGCGCGAAATCGCCAAAATCCACCCCGGAGACTTCCGTCTGACCGCCAATCAAAACCTTGTCGTCGCCAACGTTCCACCCTGAACTGAAAGACACCATAGACAAAATCGCCAAAGAACACGGCTTAATCAGCAAATCCATCACCATCCAACGCGAAAACTCCATGGCGTGCGTCGCCCCGCCGACCTGTCCGCTGGCGATGGCGGAGGCCGAACGCTTCCTGCCGTCATTCTCCGACAAAATCGACGAAATGTTCGCCAAATACGGCTTGGAAGACGAATACATCGTCCTGCGCGTCACCGGCTGCCCAAACGGTTGCGGCCGCGCCATGCTCGCCGAAATCGGTTTGGTCGGCAAAGCCGTCGGCCGCTACAACCTCTACGCAGGCGGCAACCGCGAAGGCACCCGTATCCCGCGCCTCTTTAAAGAAAAACATCACCGAACCCGAAACTCCTCGAAATCGTCGACGGCTGGGTCGGCAACTGGGCGCAAAAACCGCCTCGACGACGAAGGCTTCGGTGATTTTGCCGTCCGTACCGGCATCGTCAAACCCGTCCTCGACCCGCCGCGCGATTTCTGGGCTTGAAAACCTGTTGGCAGATTATAGTGGATTAACTTTAAACCAGTACGGCGTTGCCTCGCCTTAGTTCAAAGAGAACGATTCTCTAAGGTGCTGAAGTACCAAGTGAATCGGTTCCGTACTATCTGTACTGTCTGCGGCTTCATCGCCTTGTCCTGATTTAGTTAATCCACCAAGAAACAAAGTTGAAATCAAAGGTCGTCTGAAAACCCTGCAATGCTTGTTTTCAGACGACCTTTTGATTGTTTAAACCAACTTGTTAACTTATTTCGCAGCCTTAAACGCGTCGGTAACCTGTTTGGACGCATTCAGCAATTCTTGCGCGCCGCCCGCCGCCAAACTAGGTTTCGGGAACGAGGTAAAACCACCCGTCCTTTTTTCCATGCGGTCGTTTCGGCGACCAGCGGATTATTCAACACGTCTTTTGCTGCCTGTCCTTCTTCGCCGATGGCCGCGCCCTCTGTCAAGGACAAACAGCCAGTCGGGATTTTTCTCTTTCAAGTATTCGAAGCTGACGGGCTGACCGTGGCTGCCTTCTTTGATGGCTTCGTCAACGGCCGGAACGCTGATATCTTTGTGCAGCCAGCCGCCCAGTCGTGAAGACGGACCGAGGCGGACAGTTTCCCGCCGTTGACCAGAATCACCAAAACCTTTTGCCTTTACCTTGCGCGGCAGTTTTCGCAGCTTCAAAAGATGCGTCGATTTCCGCCTTCAGCTTGTCGGCTTCCGCCTGTTTGCCGAAGATTTGTGCCAGCGCGTCGATGCGCTCTTTGGCACTGTCTTTGAGGTTGGCGGTATCGGCGGTCATTTCGATGGTCGGCGCAATGGCGTTCAACTTGTCAAACGCTTTGGCTGCGCGGGCTGCCGATGATGATGAGCTGCGGTTTGTAGGCGTTGAGCGCTTCGTAATCCGGCTCGAACACAGCGTACCGGCAGGTTTTGTCGTTTTGAAATATTCGTCCAAATAAGGCAGCAGGTTTTTGTCGATGGACAGACCGGTTTTCACGCCCAATTTGTTTTAAAGTGTCGAGCATACCCAAATCGTAAACGGCGATACGTTCGGGATTTTTGCGGCACTTTCGCGTCACCACGCGTCGTTTTGACGGTCAAGCCCGCGCCTTCGGTTTTGGGCGGCGGAAGCGGTTTGGGCGTTTTTGATTTGAGGCGGAATCTTTCGGCGAACACGCACCCAAAGCAAGGGCGCAGCATACGGCTAAAGCAGTCAGACGTAACATGGATTCTCCAAGCAGATATAAAACGAAAATATGGAAAAGGCCGTGTGAACAAGAGAAATTTAAAGGCTTTTCAATCAGAAAGCCGAACGTTCGAACGACCTTTACGGTTTGATGTTACCAAATTAACCAATAACAATTATCGTTTATTTTATTAGATATAAAAGAGGCTGTCCATCGGTCTTTAAATGCGGTTGTCGGTCATCTCCCCGCCATCATTCATCAAACCACCAATCCCAACCTTTTCCCCAATACCAAAATCGCCCTTTTGTTCGACGGGGAGAACACTTTTTCCGCCGCTTCTTCAATGCCGAACCATCCGTAAGCGACGTGTTCGTCGGGCTGCAAAACAATCACCGCATCGCGCGGAATTTCAGCGGAAAAGATGTGTTCGCGGTTTTCGAACACGCCTTTAGGATAGCGGTGCCGCCAGTGGTGGTAGATTTCGTAAACCGTGCTGTCGTGCCAGTTGCAGAGCTGCCCGTCCGCAAGGCGGATGCCGGTTTCTTCCCAAACTTCGCGTTTGGCGGTTTCCTCTATGGTTTCGTCCGGTTCGATGCTGCCGGTTACGGACTGCCAAAAACCTGGCGGCGAAGTGCGTTCGATTAAAAGGATATTGCCGTCTGCATCATGCAGGATAACCAGCGCGGACACGGGATACTTCAGGGGCTTTTGCCATCAATCGTCTCCGCCGGAATCCATCGCTGGATCGGATTTTGGTATCGCTGCGCGCCTGCATTCCCGCCTTAATCATGGCGATGCTGCTCGGTGCCTGGCTTTCGTTCAAGATGCGGACTTCGCGCTGCGGATAAGGGAACTCGATGCCGTGTTCGTTAAACTGCCGCCAAATATCCAGAAAAATTGCCGATTGCAGCGCGGCAAAACCGTTTTCCGGGTCTTTCACCCAATACGTCGCGCGCAAATCGATACCGTTGTCGCCGAAATTGGTGACTACCGCCAAAGGCGCGGGATTGTTGGAAACACGCGGCTGCGCGGCGGCTGCGCTTTTGATGATGTCCAGCGCCTTAATCAAATCGGAATGATAGGCAACCTGTATATTGAACGCCTGCTGCAATTCGCGGCTGGTATAAGATTCGTTGACCACCATCGAGGTAACGAACGTCTCGTTCGGAATCAGCGCCTCCGTACCGTTGGCATTGCGCAGCACGACGAAACGCGAGGTGATTTTTGGTGACATAACCGTAAAGTTGTTGACCGTCAGACGGTCGTTCATGCGGATGGAGCGGTCGCCCAAAATGATGAAGCCCGAAATATAGTTGCTCGCCACTTTTTTGCAGGCCGAAACCGATACCGACACCCAACGCACCGCCGAACACCGACAATACCGTCAAATCAATCCCCACCAGCGGCAGCGCAATCAAGACCGCCAACACCATCATCACCGTTTTGACGACTTTTGGACAAAATCATGCTCAGATTGGTATCCAAGCTGCTCCTCTCCAAATGTCCGCCGATAACTCGAGCCAGCCATGACGCGCCTATCATCAGGAGGCCGACCCACAAAATCCCGTTCAGAATCGTCAGCAGGCTGAGCCTGCCCGAACCGACCGAGAAACTGATGCCGTCCAGCACCTCCAAAAATCTTATCGTCCAAACCCGACAGCCAAAGCACGAACCCTATCCACAAAACCATGGATACCGCCCGCTCCAGCCAGTCGGTCAGTTTGTTTTGCGGCAAAGCGGCATGAACCACCGCCACGCTGACCCGAATCAGAATCATCCAGCGCGCCGCCAAAAATCAGCAGATGCAGCCATACCGCGCGAAATTCCGTCAGATTGCAGACAAACAAAGCCGCTGCGCCGAAAATCATCATCAACACCGGCCACAAAATCCTTCTGCCGATATGCCGCAAAAGCGCGAAGCTGCCGTGTTCTGAGAAGAAATAACGGTCGTTGAGACGATTTGACAGCCAAAACGCCGCCACCATCAGCATCAAGACACCGACCAGCTCTATCCAGCCCGAAACCTGTCCGAAATTGCGCTCCACCAAGCTCGATGTAAACGCCTGACGCGCAAACAAATCATGCAAAATACTGTCCATCCGCCCTGTTTTTATAGTGGATTAAAATAAAAATGAGACAAGCGGCAACGCCCGCCGTGTACGAGTAGTACATGAGGGCGTTGGCAACGCCGTATCATTGCAATTTTAATCCACTATATTAAAAATCAAAGCTGAGATTATATAGCAGCCATTAAATTCCGCCACATCCGTTTACCCCCGGGGTCGTCTGAAAAACATCGCGGCTTCCAATCAAGTATGAACCATTCCGCAGCCCTACCCTCCCTGACACCAAACAAATTCAAAGCCGCTTCAAGCAGATAGCCGAAACCGTCCGGCTTTACCCGCCAAAGCCGTGCAAGAAAACTATAATCCCAAACTTCTCGAGTCGGAGTGTGGCGCAGTCTGGTAGCGCACTTGCATGGGGTGCAAGGGGTCGAAGGTTCGAATCCTTTCACTCGACCAGGGATTCAACAGCCCGGTCATTTTTGACCGGGCTGTGCCTTGACTGTCTCAAATCTTATATCTCAAGCGTTTTCAATCAAAGGTCGTCTGAAAACCCTGAATCCGAGTTTTCAGACGACCTTTTTATTATCCGCAAAGCTTACAGATAGAATTTTTCAACCACTTTCAAATTGTCGTCCAATTTGTACACCAGCGAGCTGACCGGTCGGGATTTCAGCCCATGATGTCTTCGTCGGAAATGCCTTCGATGTGTTTGGCCAATGCGCGCAGGGAGTTGCCGTGGGCGGCGACCAAGACGCGTTTGCCGCCTCAGCGCAGGGGCGATTTGGTCTTCCCAGAACGGCAATACGCGCTCCAAAGTAACTTTCAGGTTTTCGCCATCAGGGATAACATCGGCGGGCAGGTTGGCATAGCGGCGGTCGTTGTGCGCGGAGAACGGGTCTTTTCGGGTCGAGCAGTGGCGGCAGGGTGTCGTAGCTGCGGCGCCAGATGTGGACTTGCTCGTCGCCGTATTTTTCGGCGGTTTGTTTTTGTCCAAACCTTGCAGTTGGCCGTAGTGGCGTTCGTTCAGCCTCCAGCTTTTGATTTGCGGCACAAACAGTTGGTCGGATTCTTCCAAAACGATGTTGCAGGGTTTTTAATCGCGCGGGTCAGGACGGAAGTGAAGGCGATGTCGAACTCGTAACCTTTTTCCTTCAGTTTTTACCGGCGGCGGCGGCTTTCGGCAGCCCTGCTCGCTCAGTTTCACGTCGCGCCAGCCTGTAAACAGGTTTTTCGCGTTCCATTCGCTTTGTCCGTGGCGGATAAATACCAATTCCATGTCGTATGCTCCAATTTGAGGTCGGTAGAAGGGCCTATTTATAACATATTTCGGCTGCTTCTGCAGTCGGGGCAGGGCGATGCTTGTTCTTTATCAAGACTTGCGGCGTATTGTTTTTATAGTGGATTAACTTTAAACCAGTACGGCGTTGCCTCGCTTAGCTCAAAGAGAACGATTCTCTAAGGTGCTGAAGCACAAGTGAATCGGTTCCGTACTATCTGTACTGTCTGCGGCTTCGTCGCCTTGTCCTGATTTAAAGTTAATCCACTATACCGTCCATTCTCCCTACCCTTGCAGTCGTAATGCCTCAAACACATTAAAGGTCGTCTGAAAACCCTGTTTTTAAGTTTTTCAGACGACCTTTTTCAACCTGGCATCAAGGTTTTAGGACTCGACGGGGATGATGCCGATTTTTTTGCCTGCCATTTGCGCGGGGCGGTGGCGTGGATGGATTCGCCCTTGCTGTCCACGGCGACGGTTACAGGGCATGTCTTTGACTTCAAACTCGTAAACTGCTTCCATGCCCAATTCGGGGAACGCCAAGACTTTGGAGGATTTGATGGCTTTTGCCACGAGTATGCCGCGCCGCCGACTGCCATGAGGTACACGGCTTTGTTGTCGGCGATGGCTTTCGCAGGTGGCTGCGCCGCGCTCGGATTTGCCGATCGTGCCCAAGAGGCCGGTTTGTTCGAGCATTTGGCGGGTGAATTTGTCCATGCGGGTAGCGGTGGTCGGGCCTGCCGGGCCGACTACTTCGTCGCCGACCGGATCGACGGGACCGACGTAGTAAATCAGGCGGTTGGTGAAATCGACGGGCAACTCTTCGCCTTTGTCGAGCATATCAACGAGGCGTTTGTGCGCGGCATCACGACCGGTGAGGATTTTACCGTTCAGCAGCAATACGTCGCCGGTTTTCCAGCTGGCAACTTCTTCTTTGGTCAGTTTATCGACATCGATGCGTTTGCCGTTGTCGGGGCTGTAAGTCAAATCGGGCCCAGTCTTCAACGCGCGGCGGGGTCAGTTCGACGGACGGAGCCGTCAATTCTGAATTCGACGTGGCGGGTGGCGGCGCAGTTCGGAATCGCGCAATCGGTTTGGATGCGGCATGAGTCGGGTAATCGAGGATTTTTGACGTCCAACACGGTGGTCAGTCCGCCCAAACCTTGTGCGCCGATGCCCAGCGCGTTGACTTTTTCAAAGAGTTCGAGGCGCAGGGCTTCGGTGGTGGACAATTCTGCGCCGGACGCGGCTTTTTCCTGTAATTCTTGAATGTCGATGTGGCTCATCAGGGATTCTTTCGCCATCAGTACGGCTTTTTCGGGCGTGCCGCCGATACCGATGCCCAAAATGCGGGAGGACACCAGCCCGCGCCCATGGTCGGGATGGTTTTTCAACACCCAATCGACGATGTTGTCGGAAGGATTGAGCATGGCGAGTTTGGATTTGTTTTCAGAGCCGCCGCCTTTTGCCGCGCAGGTTACTTCAACTTTGTCGCCCGGCACGATGCTCATATGGATGACGGCGGGGGTGTTGTCTTTGGTGTTTTGGCGTTTTCGGCCGGATCGGCGAGGACGGAAGCGCGCAGGGTGTTGCCCTCCCAAGTGTAGGCGCGGCGTACGCCTTCGTTAACCATCTCTTCCACGCTCATGTCCGCATCCCATTGGACGTTCATGCCGACTTTGAGGAAGACGGTTGCGATACCGGTATCTTGACAGATGGGGCGGTTGTTTTCCGCACACATGCGGCTGTTGACCAAAATCTGCGTCATCGCGTCTTTGGCGGCGGGGTTTTTCTTCCTTCTGCCACGCTTTATAGAGCGCGTCGATGTAGTCTTTCGGATGGTAATAGCTGATGAATTGGAAGGCATCGCAGATACTGGATAAAGTCTTCTTGCTTGATGACGGTCATGATTGTGTTCCTTTTCTCATGGTAGGGAGGTTTGTTCACTTTTTATAGATGTCGTTTTTCAGACGACCTTAATCGAGTGTAATAGTGCTGTCAATCGCTATGAGCGACAATATAATTTTTATAATTGATTGATTCTTATACAACAATAACCCATCATTCTACTCGGATGATGATAACGGATATTGTCGGCAATTTTCACAAACAGAAATAAAACTACAAGCAAACCAATGATTCAAATCTTAAGGGGTCGTCTGAAAACTTCGGCTTCATCGCTGCAACCAAATCTAATAAAACCATAATTTAGAAAATAAACAATTACTTTTCAGACGACCTATCCTTCTTTTTCAACCATACACAAATGTAAAAGCCGTGTCATTCTACCCATGATGATTTTTGATAGAAGTCAAACTTAGTTATTTTTTTCTGAAATTTTTATAACACCATTTGCATTTTGCTTACACTTTGCAAATTTATCCAATAAATACATGATATATGCTTTTATATCAAACACTTAATAATGATATTTACTCTTATTTCAAAACGGTTTTTAGCAGTTATTCCTTTATCGTAAGTTTATTTTATCTTACAAAATAACAAGATGGCACAAAGGTCGTCTGAAAACCGCTGTTTTTTGTTCACAATCCGCCACCACCCTGCCTTTACGACTCCGCCATCATCAAAAACCCAAATTCTGATACACTAATAAAAAGACAGTTAGACTTTGATTTATAAGACGTTTTTCTGAAAAACATCTGCATTTTTAAAAAGTTTGTAATAAAAATACACACCCAATTTCCCCTATCCCATTCCACAGGACACTACCATGAGTGAAAACTTGTTAACCCTGACCATAGACGGCCACGAGGTCAAAGCCTCTGCCGACTCGTCAATCATTCAGGCCTATGCCCGTTCCGGCAGCGCGATTACCGCCAACGTCGGCTGCATGGGGCAAGGCGTGTGCGGTTCGTGCCGCTGCGCGATCCGCAAGGAAGGCGAGCACGAGGTAACGACTGCATTGGCGTGTGAAACCAAAGTCGAAGAAGGGATGCAGGTCAGCTTCTTGGACTACTTCATTCCCGAGCATATCCAATATTACGACGTGAGCGAGGTCGGCGACGGCTGGAACTGGCTGGACGACACCGCCAAAGCCTTCCCGAAGCGCAAAACTGCCGTCATTGCGGCGGCTGCAACAGAGCCTGCCCCAAAGGTTTGGAAGTGGAAAACGGCGTAGCGCAAGTGGTATCGGGCGATTTCGGCGCGGCTGCGCTGACCTTTGATCAATGCGTGATGTGCAACCTCTGCACCCTTTCCTGCCCCGAACACATCCGTCCGAACCACTTGAGGCTTGTTCGCCCGCCGTATGAAAGCGGCGCGCACGCTGCGTCGGTGGATTTGATGCGCCGCCTGCGTGAAATCGACAGCGGAAAAATGAAAGTCGAATTTGAAGAGGAGGCAATGTGATGGCGAACAAAATCCAAGGCATAGACTACGAAACCGCCCCTTGCCAACCTGCGCGCTTCCTCATTGGAACTGCGCGGTGACCTGCCTGAAAAACGAATTATTGAGTCAGTTTCACTCGACTATCAGGCCAATGCGCGCGTCAAACTGCCCATCGGCCCGAACACGGGCGATTACTGCCATCCCGATTTGGCGAAACTGCTGATCAGTCATCCCCTGATTGACGACTATGATTTGTCGGGCGCGGAACATTTGAACACCGACGTACTGATTATCGGCGGCGGGGTGCCAGGTGCGGCAGCGGCGTTATCCGCAACCGAAGCAGGAGCGCGCGTGATTATGGCGAACAAAGCTGCGTATCGGCGACAGCAATACCGTGATGGCCGAAGGCGGCATTCAGGCGGCAGTCGGCGCGGAAGACAGCTTACAACAGCACTTTGACGACACCATCAAAGGCGGCCACAACGCAGGCAAGAAAGAATTGGTGGCGCAAATGGTTACCGACGCGCCGTCTGCTATCCGCTGGCTGATCGGTTTGGGCATGACTTTCGACCTTGCCAAAGGCGCGGACAGCAACGGCATGTTGAGCCGCAAACGTGCAGGCGGTACGACCGTGCCGCGCATCTTGAGTTACCGCGACTTCACCGGCCTCGAAATGATGCGCGTACTGCGCGAGGCGGTCGAACTCGACGAAAACATCACCCAGCTCAACCGCCACCCCGCCATCGAATTATTGTCGGACGAACACGGCCGCTGCGTCGGCGCGATTTTGTACGATTTGGAAAAACGCTCTTTGGTATTGGTTCACGCCAAAGCCGTGGTCTTGGCAACCGGCGGCAGCGGACGGCTGCATTTGCAGGGTTTCGCCACTTCCAACCACTACGGCGCAACCGCCGACGGTCTGGTGATGGCATACCGCATCGGCGCGAAACTGCGCGACATCGATTCGCTCAATACCATCCGACTGGCGTCGCCCATCCGCCGCACTTGGCGGGCGCGCTGATTTCCGAAGCCGTGCGCTCCGCAGGCACCAAACTGGTCAACGGTTTGGGCGAGCGTTTCGTTGACGAATTGCAGCCGCGCGACGTCGTTGCTGCCGCCATTTTTGCGCGAGTGCCGCGAAGGCCGCGGCGTGGTGCGCGACGGACGGGTCGGCGTGTTCCTCGACACCCGCGCCTGATTGAAAACGATCCTGATGTGTTGAACCGTCTGGTTACGCTCGGCCACGTCGCCCACAAATGCGGCATCGACCCCGCCGTCGAACCTGTGATGATTCATCCGACCCTGCACTACCAAAACGGCGGCGTCGAAATCAGCAGCGACGGCGCGACCTGCGTCGAAGGCCTCTATTGCGCCGGCGAAGTAACCGGCGGCATCCACAGCCGCAACCGCCTGATGGGCAACGCACTTCTGGACATCATCAGCTTCGGCCGCCGTGCCGGTAAAGCCGCGGCAAATTGCGGCCTGCCGCTGAAAAAAAGTGCGCGGCGGCGTCGGACACGTCCACGATCTGCAACGCGAAATGACCCGCGCCGGACTGACCAGCAACATCAAAGCCCCGTTTTATACCCCTGACTACGGCAAAATTCGATTTGCGCGAACACGCCGGTTTGCAGGAGCAACAATCGCTGAACCAAGCCAATCAAAACTTACTGCACCCGTCCCGTCAAGTCGGCGCGGATTTGGCCGCGTGGCGCAAAGTCGGCGGCGGCGAAGGTCTGCTGGCGGCGCTTGCCGATCCTCAAAGCATCGTTTCCAAGCTGCAAGACGCCAACCTCTGCGGCATGGGCGCAGGTTTCCCGACCTGGCGCAAATGGGAAGCTGCGTTGCCGCCAAAGCAAACACGGCGACAAATACGTCGTCTGTAATGCCAACGAAGACGAACCGGGTACGTTCAAAGACCGCGTATTGCTGGCGAAAACGCCGCACCAAGTCATCGAAGGCGTTCTGATTGCCGCCGTCGCCTGCCGCGCCAACAAAGCGATTATGTATGTCAACCCGCACCAGACCGAATCCATCCCGCTTCCATCGCGCCTGCCATCGAGCAATGGAAAAAAGCGATTTGTTCATCCGCATCGAAAAACTATCTGGGCAAACCTGGACCTGAAATTGGTCGAAACTTCAGGCTCTTACATCGGCGGCGAAGAAACCGCCGTGATTTCATGGTTTGGAAGGCGGTTTCCGTTCCCGCACCGCAAGCCGCCGTTCCCCGCCGAAAGCGGCGTAGAGGGCGAAACCAACCCTTATCAACAACACCGAAACCTTCGCCAACATCCGCAAATCCCGCCAAAGGCGCGGAATGGTACAAATCGCTGGTCGGCGATGCCGCAGGCACTGAAACTCTACTCGCTCTCCGGCGACGTATTGAATCCGGGGCTGTACGAACTGCCGATGGGCGATCGACCCCTGCAATCGCTGATTTTTCGACCACGGCGGCGGTATGCCTCGAGGCCGCACGTTTAAAGCCGTCTTCACCGGCGGCCCGTCAAACACGCTTCTGACCGCGAAAGATTTTGGACGTGCCTTTGACTTCGTGTCCGTGCGCGAACGCAAATCCAGCCTCGGTACGGGCGCAATGATTGTGATTTCCGAAGGCACCAGCGTGGTGCGCAAAGTATCCGAGTATGTGGAATTTTTGCGTCCAACTCATGCGGACAATGCCCGCCGTGCAAAGGCGGCACGTTCCAACTTTCACGCCTGCTCAACCGCGTGGGATACCGGCATCGGCACTTCAGACGACCTCCGCGCCCTGCAAAGCCTGTGCCAACTGCTGCCCCGAAGCGGCCGCTGCGGTCTGATTGACGGCGCGGTTACCGTGCTGCAAAGCTCACTGCGTACCTTCCTGAAGTACGGCTCTGCCGGCGGATCGGATTAATCCGATACGGAGTTTTCAGACGACCTTTTCTATTATGGGAGGTCGTCTGAAAAATACCTCTAGGTTGCTATGACCCAACATAATGATTAGGGTTTAAGTATTTGTTGGGTTTCACAACTGAACTGCTAAATCTGAGGTTTTACCCTCTCCTAGCCCTCTCCCACGGGGAGAGGGGACAGACTCTAGAAAATCCGATAATGGTCGGTTTCAGCACATTATTCCCTCCCCGTGGGAGAGGGTTAGGGAGAGAACAAAAACTCAAGAAACGTCGTCTGAAAAAGATGGCAACATACGCATTACCCAAACCACCAAAAGAAAAACATACAACTGCTGCCAACACATTTCAGACGCCCCCTCCCCACTAAAAACGGACACACATCGTCTGACTAAAACTTATTGGTAGATTTGCCATCGAGAAAAACGATACGGACATACTAGGGTTTTGCCCTCTCCCACGGGGAGAGGGAATGATAGTGCTGAAGCCGACTATTATCGGATTTTTCTGCAAGCTATCTCTTCTTCCACGGAGAGGGAATGATGAGTGCTGAAACCAACCATTATCGGACTTCCTGCAATCTATCCCCTCTCCCCGTGGGAGAGGGTTAGGAGAGGGCAAAACGTAAAACCCAAGAAACGTCGTCTAAAAAGATGGCAACACAAAAATACGCATGACCCAAACACCCAAAAAGAAAACATAAAAACAACTGCTGCCAAATACGTTTCAGACGGCCTGTTCCCACCAAAAATCGGGTACACGTCGTCTGAAATCCGATTTCCCTGATACCTCAAACTAGGAGACTCAACATGGGCTTCAGCCAATTCCTGCTGCGGTTGCGCTCGCGCTGACGCTGATTATCTGGTTCGTCATACCCGTGCCGCAGGGCGTATCGCCCGACGCATGGCACCTTTCTGGCGTTATTCGTCGGCATCATCGCCGGCATCATCGAGCAAAAAGCCATGCCCATCGGTGCAATGGCGATTTTGAGCATTACCTTGGTCGCGCTGACCGGCGTTACCAACGAAAAAGCCGCCGACGCGACCAAAGACGCACTGAGCAGCCTTAACAACTCGTTAATCTGGATGATCGGTATCGCCATCATCATCTCGCGCGGTTTGTTGAAAACCGGCAGGGATGCGTATCGGCTACCTTCTGATTTTCCCTTTTCGGCAAACGCACGCTGGGCGTAGGTTACAGCCTGGCTTTGGCGGACTTGGTCATCGGTCCGGTAACGCCGAGCAACACTGCGCGCGGCGGTGCCATCGTGCATCCGATTATGCGTTCTATCGCCCTGAGCTTCGATTCCGACCCCGAAAAAAGGCACGGAAGGCAAAATCGGTAAATACCTCGCACTGGTCAACTACCACGCCAACATCATCACCTGCTGTATCTTCATTACCGCAACCGCACCCAACCCGTTGGTTGTCGAGATTAGTCGCCAAAGCTACCGATTCGAAAAATCCACCTCTCTTGGGAAGACATGGTTCGCCGCCATGGTCGTCCCCGGCCCTGATTGCTATGTTCCTGATGCCGCTGGTGCTGTATTTCCTGTATCCGCCCGAAATCAAACAAACGCCCTAACGCGACCGCCCTTGCCAAAGAAAAACTGAAAGAAATGGGGCGCGATGAAGCGTGACGAAAAATCATGCTCGGCATTTTCGTGATTCTGCTGCTTTTGTGGGCGGGCGTTCCCTGAAAATGCTGTTCGGCGTGAAAGTCGATGCCACCGCCACCACCTTCCTCGGTCTGGAGCCTGTGCCTGCTCACCGGCGTACTGACTTGGGACGACGCGTTGAAAGAAAAAGGCGCGTGGGACACCATCGTCTGGTTTGCCGCGCTTGGTCATGATGGCAAACTTTCTCAACAAATTGGGACTGATTGCATGGCTGTCCGAATCCATGCAGGGCGGCATCTCCCATCTAGGTTTGGGCTGGGAAGCCGGTTGCGCCCTTCTGGTACTCGCCTACCTCTACGCCCACTACGTTTTCGCCAGCGGCACGGCACATGTTACCGCCATGTTCCGGCGCGTTCTACGGCGCAGGCCTCGCCCTTGGGCGCACCGCCGATGCTGTTCGCCCTGATTATGGCATCCGCCACCGGCATCATGATGTCGTTGACCCACTACGCTTCAGGTTCGTCTCCCGTCATCTACGGCTCGAACTATAGTCAGCATGACCGAATGGTGGAAAAGCCGGCTTCATTATGAGCGTGGTCGAAATCTGATTTTTCGGCACCATCGGCATTATCTGGTGAAAGTGCTGGGCTACTGGTAAACCCCTGCTCTGAAATCAACAAAGGTCGTCTGAAAATAGGGTTTTCAGACGACCTTTTTGTTTCGGAGAGAAAGACAGTTACAAGATGATGCTGGATATTCAACCCGTTATTGGCTGCCCAACCATTCGTCGCGCGTTTGCTTGGCTTCTTCAAAATAACGGTATAACGCGTCGCGGTTTTCTTGTTCGAGGATACGTTCCAGCTTGGAAAGCTGGTCGTGCAGTCCGGCAATCAGCTTGATCAGGCTGTTTTTATTGTCCAGGCAGATGTCCGTCCAAATGGCGGGATGGCTGGAGGCGATGCGGGTAAAGTCTCGGAAACCGCTGGCGGCAAATTTCAAATATTCCTGTCCGTCCGGATGGTCGGCGATTTGGTGGACATAGGCAAAAGCCGTCAAATGCGGCATATGAGAAACGGCGGCGAACACGGCATCGTGTTCTTCCGCACTCATTTCAAACGTCTGTGCGCCGACCGCCTGCCACAGGCTTTTTATCAAAGCGATACCTTCTGGGCGCTCTTGTCCGTGTGTGGTGATAATCAGTTTTTTATCTTGATACAACCCGAATTGCGCCGCCAATGCGCCGCTGCGGTCGGAGCCTGCAATGGGGTGAGCGGCGATACAGTGTGAAATCCGCTCGGGCAGATATTGGCGGAAAGCAGCGATGGCAGTCCGCTTGGTGCTGCCCACATCAGACACATAAGCCTCCGGCGCAAGCAGCGGCGCAATGGCTTGGCAGATGGTCGGCAAAGTGGAAACAGGTGTGGCAATCAACACCAAATCGGCATGACCGATGCTTTCGGCGTTGATTTCCGTAAACGCTTTATCAATCACCCGACGCTCAAGCGCACGGTCGAGATTATCGCGGTCGAGATCAATACCGGTCACGGTTTGCACCCCATCCCAATCGTTTGAGATCCAGAACGAAAAGAGCCGCCTATCAGTCCGACGCCGATAAGTGTGATGTGTTGGAGCGGGGCATTTGGTGTCATGGCGGATGTGTAAGGCGGTGGATGAAGGAAAGGTCGTCTGAAAACGTACCGAGGACTAGGATTTGCTTCGAAACCTGCAAAACTTTTTGGAACACAAATCCTGCCTGCGGCTTCGGCTATTAGTAGAATCGGCCCCGTTCCAGCCACAACCCTGTCGGAAAGCCGGTCAGCCCGTAGGCGTTTTCTAGAATGGAACAATCTTTCCGCAGCGTCAAAAGATTTTTGCCTACACCGGCCATCCTAAATCAATATTTTTAAGAAAATCAAAGAAAACCGGCAGCGTTCATTTGCTCTAAAAACCGTTTATACAGAAACAGTTTTCCAAACCTTTGCGTTCCGTTTTTACAATTGAGAGCCATTCTTGAACCAGGTCGTCTGAAAGTACCGTATGTCACTTGCTGACAACCCAACCGTATCCTCGTCATCAAACTGCGCCATCATGGTGACGTATTGCTCAGTACGCCGGTCGTCGATGCGATCAAAAAAACATTTTTCCCGAGTGCGAAGTCGATATGCTGGTTTATCAGGAAACCGCCGACATCATCTGCGACAATCCGCAAATCGCCAGGATTTTCACCATTGACCGGCAATGGAAGAAACAAGGCGTGCGGATGCAGTTCAAACACGAAAAAGACCTTTTCCGTCAGTTAAAAGCCCGTCAATACGATTGGGCATTCAACCTTTCCGACCAATGGCGTGCCGCCATCATTGCCAAGCTCTGTTCAAAAATGCAGCGTCGGCTTTCAACTGCATCAAACGCGACAATGCCGCCTGGCGCTGGTGTCACGACTTTCTCAACCCCGATATGGGCACGACCAAACATATCGTTGAAACCCATCTGGGCATACTGCCTCCGCTTATCCGTCCGGAAGAACTGCCCCACGCAAAAGTCCGCATGAGCATCTCCCCTGATGTCCGCAACAGTATGGAACAAAAATTGCGCGAACAAGGCTGGCAAGGCGAAAACTACGTCTTACTGCATCCGGGCGCGCGCTGGTTGTTCAAATGTTGGGAAGACGGCAAAAACGCCGCACTCGTCCAGCTTCTGCTGAACCACGGACACAACGTCGTCCTGACCGCCTCCCCAGTCCCGTCGAGACACGACATGATTGAAGCCATCTTAGGTCGTCTGAAAATACCGGAAAGCGGCAAAGTATGGGTATTGTCCGGCCGCCTAACTTTGCGCGAACTTGCAGCGGCGATAGACCGCGCCAAACTGTTTATCGGCGTCGATTCCGTTCCCATGCACATCGCCGCCGCGCTCGACAAACCGCAAATCGCCCTATTCGGCGCGACTTGGCTGGGCATATGGCATCCTTATTCGCTCAATGCCGAAGTGATATGGGCGGGCGATTATACCGACCTCCCCCACCCCGACAGCATCAATACAAACAATCCCGAACGTCTCCTGAAAGCCATTCCTCTGGAAGAAGTATGGAACCGCGTTTCCGCCAAACTCGAGAAAATTGACCAAACGGGAACACACGCAGCAATAGAATAATCCCTGCTTCGGTATCAATAAGCGGTTGCCTATAAATAAAGTAGAGGTCTTTGCAAAATTAACTCCAACAGATTTTCACCCTATTCCGACATCTCAAGAGAACACCTAAGATTTATCCAAACATCCTGAAACCTAACGGATGTCAACGCCCTATTTGGTGGGGACGTAGTCGGCATAGTGCGCCGGCAAGGCAGTCGTTTCCAATAACGAGCCTTCTCACCGCGACACTAAGAGACCTTGCAAAATTTCTTTTCCTCCAACAACCGAAACCCAAAAACAGGTTTTCGGCTGTTTTCTCCCCAATCACTCCTAATTTTACCCAAATACCCCCTTAATCCTCCCCGGATACCTGATAATAAGGCATCCGGACCGCCTTTTAAGCGCAAACAGGCACACTTAGCCTGTTAGCCGCTTTCAACAGGTTCAAACACATCGCCTTCAGATGGCTTTGCGCACTCACTTTGAGCAGACCAAAATAGGCTGCCCGGGCGTATGGAATTTACGGTGCAGCGTACCAGCTTTGTTCGACCACATAACGGGTCTTCGGCAAATATCGGTTGCGTTTGGTTTGCGCTTCCGTCAGCGGACGGTTGCGGAGGGCTTTGCGCATAATGCCGTCTAACAACGATGCTCTTTCAGATGTTGCCGGTTTTCCTTACTGTCGTAGCCTTTGTCGGCATAGACGGTCGTGCCTTCGGCAATGCCTTCCAACAAAGGGGACAGATGGTTGCACTCATGGGTATTGGCAAGAGTGATGTGCAGTTTCTCGATATAGCCTTCCTCATCGAGTACGGGTATGTTGTTTGTAACCGAGTTTGTAGAGGCCGTTTTTCTTTGTCCAGCGGGCATCGCTGTCTTTGCTCGGTGTGGTTTGGCCGCTGACTTGTCCTTCCCTCGTCGACTTCTATGGCCTGACGCTGTTTGCTGCCGGCAGTCTGAATAATGGTGGCTTCAATGACGGCGGCGGATGCCTTCTCTAATTTTAGGTTTTTTTCGGTCAGTTGTCGGTTGATCAGTTCCAGCAATTCGGACAGGGTGTCATCTTGCGCCAGCCAGTTGCGGTAGCGGCATAAGGTGCTGTAATCGGGGATGCTCAGTTCGTCAAAACGGCAAAACAGGTTGAAGTCGATGCGGGTGATAAGGCTGTGTTCGAGTTCGGGATCGGAGGCTGTGCCATTGTCCGAGCAGGACGGCTTTTGAACTATGGACAACAGGGGATAGGGCGGGACGGCCGCGGTGGTCTCTAAGGTAACGGGTTCTTTTGACGATTCAGGTATTGTTCGATCGGTTTGCCAATCAATCACCTGATCCAACTTCAATAATGGGAAGCGGTCGATGTGTTTGGCGATCATGGCTTGTGCGGTTTGCTGAAAGAAGATGCTCATGGGAAATCCCCTAAATGTCTTGATGGGAATTTAGGGATTTTGAGAATTGCCCAAAGATCTCACTAAGGCAGTATTGCAGCCCGCCACCTTTTCAGACGACCTTTCACATATGTATCCCTGATCTGACGGCCG